>MDTB01000593.1_pt1 | contig 18277 bp, 17 predicted proteins | sample 811161 | NCBI WGS metagenome assembly MDTB01 (sample SAMN05326650, study PRJNA326480) | marine metagenome | isolation source: seawater | place: Mediterranean Sea | collected 2009
AGATAATACTTTGATAGACATTCCTTTGAATGGCTTCGCAGCATCTTGGAACCATTTTAGTTCTTTAATTCTTTCTTTTTCAGAAAGAGTAGAAAGACTAAACTCACCAGTAGCCCATTTCTTGATCGCATTAGCGCTCGCAGAAGAAGCTAAAAGAGAAAGTGAAACAGCAACAGCTATTATTGTTTTAAATGTATTAAACATTAATTCCCCCATTGTTGTTTTTTTAGTTTTTATAATTGAAACAAAAAAAAGAGACTATGTATAGATGCCAAATATATAAATCTTACAACTTAAAGATGTATTAATTAATTAAAGCTCTTTTAATTGCTTTAATCCAGCCACTTAAAAGTACATTTCTAGAATTTTTTTTCATTTTAGGTGAAAATTTCTTATCCAAGCTCCAGTTTTTAGAAATATCTTTCAAAGATTTGTAAGTGCCAATTTTAAGTCCTGCCATAAATGCTGCTCCTAGTGCTGTAGTTTCATGTACTCTTGGTCTTAAAACTTTTACATTTACAACATCAGATAAAAATTGTGCGAACCAATTATTCATAACCATTCCACCATCTACTTTTACTATTTTTGGTCTTAACCCATCATGTTTCATTGCTTCAAACAAATCGTGAGTTTGATAAGCAACCGACTCTATTGTGGATCTAACGATTTCTTTTGGACCAGTGTCTCTAGTTAACCCGCTTAAAACACCTCTAGCATTTTGATTCCAATAAGGCGCCCCCATCCCAGTAAAAGCTGGTACTAAATACACATCTTTATTATCTTTAAGAGATTTAATAATTTTTTCAGTGTCTTTTGCTTTTTTAAAAAATTTCATTCTATCTCTTAACCATTGAACACCAGCTCCTGCAATAAAAATTGATCCTTCCATAGCATAAGTGGTTTTTCCTTTAATACGGTAAGCTATAGTAGTTAAAAGTCTATTTTTTGAGTAAATTTTTTTACTACCAGTGTTTAATAAAACAAATGCTCCAGTTCCATAAGTGCTTTTCAATGATCCTGGGTCGAAACAGCACTGTCCTATTGAAGCTGATTGCTGATCACCTACCACACCTGTGATTGGAATTGCTTTTTCAGTAATTGAAGGATGTGTAAATCCGAAATCATCAGAACAGTTTTTTACCTCAGGTAAAATATGTTTTTGTATTTTAAGAATTTTTAAAATTGAATCATCCCATTTATTAGTTGAAATGTTGTAAATCATTGTCCTACTAGCATTAGTGGCGTCGGTTGCGTGAACCTTTCCTTTAGTAAGGCGCCAAATTAAAAAGCTATCGATAGTACCAAAAAGCAATTGTTTCTTATTCATTAGTTTTTTTGCCTTTGGAACGTTATCTAGAATCCATTTTATTTTTGTTCCTGAAAAATAAGAGTCTATTGGTAAACCTGTCTTGTTAAAAATCATTGTTTCTTTATTTTGTTTTTTTAATTTTTTACAAAACTCTGCTTGTCTACGATCTTGCCAAACAATAGCATTATAAACAGTTTTGCCGGTTTTCTTATCCCATAAGACAGTTGTTTCTCTCTGATTAGTTATTCCTATTGCTAGAATTTTCCCTCTCACTTTTTTAGCTTTGTTAATTACATCTTTTAAAGTTTTCTTCGTTGTATTCCAAATTTCTTCAGGATTATGCTCTACCCAACCACTTTTCGGAAAATATTGAGTAAATTCTTTTTGAGATGAATATACCGGTCTGCCTTTAATGTTGAATAGAATTGCACGACTAGATGTTGTTCCTTGGTCTATAGATATGATAAAATTTTTTTTCATTTTAATTATCTTATGTGTTTAAGTTGCCAAAATAATTTACTAAAACTACTCCAATTAAAATAAAAATTATACCTACTAATGCATAAATATTTGGAATTTGATTAAATCTAAATAATGCCAAAAATGTAACGCCAATGGTAGTAAGACTCCCATAAGTTGCATAAGTAAACCCAACAGGAATTTCTTCCATAGCTTTTGAAAGGGAGAAATATGCTAAAAGTATTATTATTGCACCAAATATACTTGGAAAAAATTTCGTAAAACCCTCGCTTACTTTTAAAAAGTATCCATTAGCAATAATTCCAAAAGAAATAGCAGCTAATAAAAAAATATATGAAGAAAAAGATTTCATGAATTGAAATTCTCCCATTTGATAACCAACTTCTTGTCTTCTAAAATGGCATTTATCATTCCTATAAATAAAGGTAGTTTTTTATCATTAAAATCTTTTTTCACTTTCTCACCTATTTCATAAATTAAATCTGCGCCTTCAATAGTAATTTTTTCCATTTTTGTTTTTTTTGCCTGAGAAAAAATTATTCCATCTCCAAGATAAGAGCCCATTTTACTATTTCTACCTCCCCCTGAACTCACATAGAGGTCTCCTAAACCAGCCAAGCCTATGACGGTTTGTTTTTTTCCATTAAGATATTCTGTAAAAATTTCCATCTCATAAATAGATTGGTTTATTAATGCTGAAGCAGTATTTAAATAGTTTTTTTCTTTAATTGGATCGCTTACTTTGTCGCTACATATTCCTTTCGAAGCACCTATAACCATTGAAAAAATATTTTTTATTGCAGCACAAACTTCGACTCCAATTAAATCATCGCTGTATGAAGTGTGATAATATTCTGCTTTAAATAAGTTTGTTAGCTTCTTGGCAGCATTTATATCTTCATTTGCGATAATCACACTGGTATGAATTCTGTTCGCCAATCCAGACGCAAGACAAGGACCGGCCACAGCTGATATATCAACTTTATTGATCCCTTTTATCTTAAACAATCTTTTTAATTTATCGACTAACACCTCGTAGTTATTGTTATTAATACTTAACCCTTTTGTAAGCATTAACAATGGAGGTATTTCTTTATTTTGATAAACTTTACTTAACTGGTCAGCAATCCATTCTATCCCTTTCGAGCTAACACCTATTACTAACAAATCAATATTATTATCTTTTAGAAAATTAAATTCGTTAAATTGTATCAAATTAATACTATCTGGAATGCTACAATTCAAAGATGGATGAAATCTTTTATTTTTTTTTAACTCATCAATAAAATTATTTTCCAATTGAGTTCCGATTATTGTTGTCTCATGGCTGCTGTCACCACATGGAAATGAAAAAGCAGAACCCATAGCTCCTGCTCCCAATATACAAATTTTTGACATAATTTAATTTTTAAAAAAAAAATATTTTTATTAACAAAAAAATTGATATTAGCTCAATTTTGGCAATTATCATAAAAATAATAATAAAAATTTTAGAACTTGTTAACAGTTTTACGAAAGAGAAATCATTTAAACCGTATAGACCTGATGAAACCGTATTTGTTAGAGTGAGCATTGAAATTTTTAAAGAATTCTCAAAATTAATATTATCTAACAATAATAAGCTTGAAAGAAAAAACACACTTATAAAAAAAGATATAAAAACAAAAAAAGATAATTTTGTATTTTCAATATTTATTTTATGATCAGAAAATAACAAATTTTGATTTATTATATTATTTGGTTTTACTAATTTAAATATTTCAATAAATGTAGATTTTAAAAGTATAAAAAATCTTAAAAATTTTATACCTGATGTATTAGAGGCAATAGAACCACCTACAATACTTAAAAATAAAAAGAATAGAGTATATCTGTTATCAATTTCAATAGTAGAAATGCCTGAGGTACTTAAACTGCTTAAAACACTCATGAAAATTTTTAAAAAATTAAAGTCCTTTAGTATGAAAAATAAGAAAAAACTTATAAATAAAATCAAAAAAAGCAAAGTAAAATCTTCATAATGCGTTTTAAAAAAATTCTTTTTCGTAAAAATATTATAAAAAAAATAAATATTTAGAGTTACCATTAAAAATGCGATTATTAAGAAAAATTCTTGAGTATTAGTTTTAATTATTTGTCCTAAATTATCTGTTGGAATAAATCCCCCAGCAGAAATAATTGTCATAGCTAAGTTTAAGCTATTAAATAATCTTATATCTGCGATTGAAAAAAGCGAAAAAATAATTATACTAAAAATAATATATAGCGAAAAAACTTCTACAGTATTTTTTTTAATATTAATCTCTTGATTTACATTCTTGTCTCTTATGTAAACATAGTTATTTAATTTAAAATTGTATTGATTGTTTGAAAAAAAGATTACCAAAAAAATCAAGAAATAAAAACCTCCTACCCACTGAGAGATTGATCTCCAAAAGATAAGTGTTGGGTCTAAGTATTTAATATTATCAAAAATAGTAAAACCAGTTCCAGTAATTCCGGATACAGACTCAAAAAGTGAATTAATAAATGGAATCTGATAGTTGCTTAAATAAAATGGCAAAGAAATAAAAAAAGAACTTGCCAAATAAACTAAAATTACGAGAAAAATTTGATCAATAAATCCAATTTTTTTGTCTGTTTTTCTACCAATTATAAAAAAAGAAATTCCCACAAATAGAGATAAAAATAAGACAACTATATAAGATTCTAAACTTAACAAGTAATTGGAGTACGATGAGTATAAAATATTTATAAAAGCTAAAACACTAATAGGAAAACAGAAAAATCCAAGATAATATAAAATTCCTTTTAGGTTCATTTTTATATTGAGGTTATACTAAAAATATCCTCAACTTCTTTTAGATGCTCTCTTTTAGCTAGAAAAACAACCAGATCATCTTTTTCAAAAGTAAAATCAGATCTTGGGATTATCACTTTATCTTTTCTTACAATTGCACCTATTCTAATTTGTTCAGGTAAATTTGAATCTTTTATTTGCTTGTTTAAAAGTTCAGATTTTTCTAAAATTTGAGCTTCTATAAATTCATATTGTCCATCTAAAAGTGAATAAACTGTACCAATAGTTCCTTTATGCACATGTTCCATTATTCTTGATACAGTTGTCATTCTTGGATCGACTAAATCATCTATGTTTAAAGACTTTTGTAGCAAACTGTAATTTGATTTTGTTACAATTGCTATTGTTCTTTTTTTTGTACCGCTTTTTTCTGCGAGAACACAAGCCATAATGTTGTTTTCATCATCATTTGTTAACGCTAGGAATGTCTCAGATTCGTTTACATTGGCTTCTTTTAAAATTTCTTCGTCAAGACCATCACCGTTTATTACTATGGAAGAAGAAAGTTCAGTAGCTATTTGTTCAGCTCTAGATTTATCTTTTTCTATTATTTTAACTCTCACACCCTCAAAATTTGTTTCTAATAATTTAGCTAAATTTAACCCTATGTTTCCTCCACCAATTATAATTATTTTTTTAGCGATTTTTTCATCGTGGCCAAATGCTTTTAATATTTCGTTTAATTGATCGCTGCTAACAACTAAATAAACATTGTCGCCTTCAAGAATTTTGTCGTTTTTTTTTAAAAAAATAAATTTTTCTTTTCTTACTGCTCCTAGAATATTTGCTTTAAAATTTGGAAATTTTTCAGTTAATTGTTTAAGAGGTGTGTCAATGACAGGGCACCCTTTTTCAACTGAGATTTCAAGCATTTTTACTTTATTTTTAGCAAAAGGAACGCTATCCAAAGCACCTGGGGCTTCCAATCTTCTGTACAAAGATTTAGCCACTTCTATTTCTGGAGATATAATCACATCTATAGGAATATTGGATTTATTATATAATTTACTCCATTTTCCCTCCAAAAACTCTTTGGACCGTATTCTTGCAATTTTTTTAGAAATATTGAAAAGGGAACTTGCTAATTGACAAATTATCATATTTGTTTCGTCGTTTCTTGTTACAGCAATAATCATATCAGTCTCACCTGCTCCGGCACTTTCTAAAACTGAGGGTAAAGTTGCCCTTCCAACTATTCCCTTTGCGTCTTGAGTATCGTTTATCTTTTTAATGTCCTCAGATGATTGATCAATGACAGTCACTGAATGACCTTGGGATGCTAGCTGTTTGCTTATTGAAGAGCCTACCTTTCCAGCTCCACAGATTATTATATTCATAAATTAATTAATACCTTTGATGCCTAAAGATTTTAGTTTCCGATGAAGTGCTGATCTTTCCATCTTAATATTTTCAGCTGTTTTTGAAATATTTCCTTGGTTTTTTTTGAGTTGATTAATAAGAAATTTTTTTTCAAATTTTTCCCTTGCTTCTTTTAAAGGTAAAGCCATAGCGTCCTTAAAAGTGTCTTCTGAGAGTTTTGCATTCGGATCATTGCTCAAGATATCGTTTATATATTTATTGACATTAGACTCAGCTTCATTAACAGAAAGAATAGTAACTCTCTCAACTAAATTTCTAAGCTCCCTGATATTTCCAGGCCAATCATAAGTGTATAACAAGTCATTTTTTGTATCTATATCTACTTCAGACACTCCATTTAGTTCTGATAACTTTTTTTTGAAATAATTAATTAATAAAGGTAAATCTTCTGTTCTTAAATTAAGAGGTGGTATGTCTACTGGAACAACGTTAAGACGATGATATAAATCTTCTCTAAATTTACCAGTCAAAATAAGATCCTTCAAAGGTTTAGAAGATGCAGAAATAATTCTAATATTCACGTTTATGTCCTTAGTGCCACCTACTCTTTTAAATTTTTGATCTATTAAAACTCTTAAAATGTTTGCTTGAGTTTCTAATGGAATTTCTGAAACTTCATCTATTAACAAGGTTCCTTTATTAGCTTTTTCTAAAATTCCATGTGAAATGCCCCCATCAGAGAATTCCTCACCAAATAATTCTTTTTCATATTTTTTTTCCTGAAGTAATGCTGCATTTAAAACAACAAAAGGATTTTTTGATCGTAACGAGCTTTTATGAATTTTTCTTGCAATTAATTCTTTGCCAGTGCCTGTGGCTCCGGTAATTAAAACTCTACTTTCTGCAGAAGATAATTTATCTATCATTTTTCTTATTTTAACTATTTCAATATTTTGACCTATAAATTCAAATGAATGAAATAGTTTATTTTCTAAATTTTCTTTTTCTTTTTTAAGTAAAGAACTTTCTAAACCTCTATTAACATAATTTAAAATTTTTTCTGTTGAAAAGGGTTTTTCTACGAATTCATAAGCTCCTATCTGAATGGCTTCTACAGCTAATTGGACGTTAGCGTGACCTGAAATCATAATAACCGGAGTAGTTTTGTTTTTTTTCATTATTAATTTTAATAATTCAATACCATCTTTATCCCCCTTATCTAACTTAATATCTATTATAGCTAAATCCGGAATCTTTTTATTTATTTCTAATACAGCCTGATCATAGTTTGCGGCAGATCTTACTATAAAATCTTTTTCTTTTAGGATATTACAAATTAAAAAACGAATATCCACGTTGTCATCAATTACTAAAATTTCACTTTTCATAATTTTTTGGAAAATTAATTAAAATTTTTGTTCCAACTTTATTTTTTTTGTTAATTATTTTAATTTCACCCAAGTGATCGTTTATAATTTTGCTTACAATTGGTAAGCCTAAACCGGTGCCCTTTTTTTTCGTTGTAAAGTATGGTGTCATTACTTTTTCAACGTTTGAGATGCCTGTTCCATTATCATCGACTATGATGCCTATATAGTCATTATCATCTCTAATTTCTATATTTATTTTTCCTTTAAAATCGGGTTTTTTAACTTTTTTTTCCTCAAAAGACTCTTCTGAGTTCTTAATGATATTTATAAACACTCGATATAATTGTTCGGCATCACCTTTAATAACAGTTTTTTCATCAAATGATTTTAAAAATATTGTGTTTTTTGAAGACATCGACACAAAATCTACAGCTCTTTTAATAGTTGAAAAAATATTTATTTTTTTCATAACTGGACTTGGCATTCGGGCAAAGTTTGAGAATTCATTTACTAATTTCTCAATATCATTTATTTGCCTATTAATAGTTTCTAAATATTTTTTAAACTCTTCTTGATCTTTTAAAATACTTTTTGAATATTTTTCCTTTAGTCGGTCAATTGATAGTTGAATGGGAGTAAGAGGATTCTTTATTTCGTGAGCTAGCTTTCTAGCTACATTTTCCCAAGCAGAATATCTTTCCGCTGCTAGAAGTTTGTCTTGTTGTCTTTTTAATCTATCGATCATATTATTAAAATTTTTATTAAGAATTTTAATTTCTTCATCTGTTTCTAAATTAGGAACTTTAGTGTTTAGTTCTCCTTTGCTTATATTTTCAGAGGCACTTATAAGATTTATTATCGGTTTGGTTAATCTAGTGGCAAAAGAAATAGCTACTGCAATTGATAAAAATAATAATAAAGTTACAACTATTATATATATAATCGCAAACGTAATTTTAATACCAAGTTGACTATTTTCTACTGAATAATAAAAATTAACCGCTTCTTGAGTTTCATTTAAATATTTAATAATTTCAAAATCTATATCTCTAGAAATATACAAATAGGTGTCGATCAAACTATTAAGCTTCATTATTACTGAGGTTTTATTTTCTAAATTATTAGATATTATTACCGGTATTCCCTCCAGAGATTTTGTAAAATTTTCTTCTGTTGGTACCACAAAATCATTTTTTGATGCCCTGGTGTCAGAAAATAAAATATTACCCGAACTGTCTATTAAATAAACGTCATCTACTCTTCTAAGGATTTTCTCTGATTTAATAATATTTTCAAATCTTCTCTTGTTGGTGTAAAAAAAATTTGATGCTCTGTTTATTCCAACACTCATGAGAAATATATCTTTTTCTACGGATTGTTTGCTCTCTGCTAAATAGTTTTTAGCTACGTCATGTGAATTATTTACAGCTTGTGTAATTTGATCATTAAAAAATTTTTGTAGACCAAAATTAAACAAAAAAAGTGAAAACACTGCTATCAATAATGATGGTAAAAAAGTAAATAGAGAAAAAATTGATATATATCTCAAATTTGTTCTGTATCCAGTTTTGTTCCGCTGTCTTGTTTTATATAGCCGAAATAAATTATTAAAAATTAGAGTAAAAAAAGTAAGAAGGAGTATTGCATCTAAAATTAGTAAAATTTGCAAATTTTGCTCTGTTAGAGATATTAGACCTTGATTTATAAAAGTCAGAAAAGTTAAAATTCCAAGCAAAATACAAAGAAATGATGTAATTATGATCCAATGAAAATTTTTTATAATTTTAAACATTCTAAATAATTATTAATAATTTATACAAATATAATATAACTTAATACAATGAACTTTTGTTTTATCATTTTAGCAGGTGGCTCTAGCCATAGATTTAATTCAAATATACCTAAACCTTACCAAAAAATAGGTGGGAAATCATTAATAGAGATAAATGTAGATAAAGCACGTAAATTTAAAGAAATAAAAAAAATAATACTTGTTTACAATAAAAAAGACCTTAAACGAGTCAAATCACTTAAGCTTAAAAATGTTAAATTAATAGTTGGTGGTAAAAGCAGACAACAATCCACCCTGAATGCGTTAAGAAGTCTTGTTGGGCAAAAAAGAATTTCGAAAGTTTTAATTCATGATGTTGCTCGGCCAAATTTTTCAAAAAAATTATTTGGATCAATTTTAAGAAATATGAAAAATGCAAAAGCTGTGGTCCCTAAAATTAAAGTACAAGATGCAATTAAACAGATAATAGACTCCAGTAAAGAAGAATATGTAGTTGGAAGAAAAAGAGATAATTTATTTTTAACTCAAACCCCTCAAGCTTTTAATTTAAAAGAAATTTATCAATTACACAAAACAAACTCATTTAAATACAAAGATGACGATATTTCTTTATTCATAGATTTAAATAAAGTTAAGTTTATCGATGGTGAAAAAAGTAATTTTAAAATTACAGACAAATCAGATTTTGAAAATCTTAAAAGAATATATAAATCAAAACAAAGCTTTGGAATTGGATTTGATGTACACAGACTTGTCCCTAAAAGAAAACTTTATTTAGCTGGTTTAATAATTAAATCTAAAATAGGAACATTAGGGCATTCAGATGGAGACCCTGTTCTTCATTCAGTAACTGATGCCATCTTGGGCGCTTGTAAGATGGGAGATATTGGTCAAATGTTTTCAGACAAGAGTAAAAAATTTAAAAATATTAGATCAACTATTTTACTTAAACAACTTGTGGAGCAAATTAAATTTAAGGGTTACTTTGTTAATAATATCGATATAAATATCATTACCCAAACACCTAAAATAAAAAAGTACAAAAAGAATATGATTAAAAATATTGCTAATTTATGTGAAATATCTGTTAATCAAGTTAATATTAAAGGTAAAACAACTGAAAAATTGGGTGTAATAGGAAAAGAACAAGCAATAGCCTGTGAGGTAATTGCTTCAGTAATCAAGTATGATTAAAAAAATTAATTTTTTATTTGTAACACTATTTGGTGTAGGAAAAATTAAAAAAATTCCTGGAAGTATAGCTTCCTTAGTTACAATTATTTTTTTATATTTTCTATTTCATCAACTAAAAATCCCAGCAAATATTTTTTTGTTTGTTTTAATTATTATTTTTTTTATTTCTCTTTATGCGGTTAATTTTTATATTAAGGAATCCGAAGATAAAGATCCAAAAGAAGTAGTCATTGATGAATTTATAGGCCAATCTATTCCAATATCACTTTATGAACTAGCTCATAATATTCCGAAAGAAAATGATCAAATAATTAAATTTTATTTTATCATATTTATTCTTTTTAGAATTTTTGATATCACAAAACCTTATCCTGCTAGTTACTATGAAAAAAAATTTAAGAATAGTTTTGGTGTTATAATGGATGATGTTTGTGCTGGATTATATGTTGTGGCAGTACTTGTTTTATATATGGTTATAACTTCATCATAAAATGAAAAAACTTTCTTATAAGATAGTTAGATTATTAAAGAAAAAAAAATTAAAAATTTCTTTTGTAGAATCTTGTACAGGAGGGTTGCTCTCAAGCTTTATTACTTCTATTAGCGGATCGTCAAAAGTCTTTACACTTGGATTAGTTACATATTCTAATCAAACGAAAATAAATATTCTAAAAGTTCCTAAAAAAATAATAATGAAAAATGGTGCAGTTAGTTCGCAATGTTGCTATAGCATGGTTAAAAACTTAAGTAGAATAAGTAAAAGTGATATTAATTTATCTATCACTGGAATTGCAGGTCCGTCTGGTGGTTCAAAAAATAAACCTGTTGGACTTGTTTTTATTGGTATTAAAAGACGCCAAAAAATTAATATTAAAAAATATCTATTTAAAAATAAAGGTCGTGCGTATATACAAAGAGCAACAGTAAATAAGTCATTAAAGCTTATTCTTGAAAATATAAAATAAACTTAGTGCAAAAAAAAAATACTATAATTTTTAGAGTTGATGCAAACAGTAAAATTGGCTTTGGTCATTTTGAAAGGCAATTTAGGTTAGCTTCATTTCTCAAAAAAAAGGGTTATAAAATTATATTTATCTGCACAAATATATTTACGCCTCAAAAGAAAAAATTAAAAAAAAATAAAATTAATTTATTTAATTTAGATAAAAAAGGAGGTTCAAGATCTGACTTAAAAAAAACAGTTAAAATAATAAAAAAAGAAGTACCGTTGGCAGTATTTTTAGATGGCTATCACTTTGATTCGCTTTATCAAAAAAATATTTATTCAAAAAATTACAAATTAATGGTTTATGATGATTTTGTTCATCTCAAAAAATATTATTGTGATTTTATAATTAATCAAAATATCTATGCATCGAAAAAATTATATTTAGGACGAGCAAAAAAATGTAATTTTTTAATGGGTATTAAATACTTTACTTTTAATAAAAAAAAATATGTTAATAGAAAAGCAAATAAAAAAAATATATTTATATGTCTCGGGGGAACTAATACAAAAAAAATTTTAGCAAAAATTATTAAATATTTTACTGATTTAAAACATGCTAAATATAAACTTTTTGTTCTCAGTAGTTTTATAAAAATGAAAAAACAAAAAGGGTTAGTTTTCATTAAAAAATATAATGAAAATATACCATTGTTAACATCCAGATGTTATTATGCTATAACTGGATCTGGAAATTTAGCTTTAGAAATGTCTTTATTAAAGAAAAGATTATTAATCTTTAAATTAAATGAGTCTCAAAAATATAATGTATCTACCTTTTTAAAAAAAAATCTTGCATTTTACGGGGGTAGTAAAGATAAAATTATTAAAAAAAATTTCAAAAAATTTTTAGAAAATAAGATCAAACAAAAGAAAATAACAATGAATATTAAAGGTCACAGTTTAATTTTAAATAATATTAGGAAAAGTAATAAATAAAAAATGTATATTTTAGGAATTCATAATGCTAGCGACTCTGGTGTCTGTTTAATAAAAAATAATCAAGTAATTTCTGCGTTTAATGAGGAAAGAATTAATAGAAAGAAAATGTATATTGGTTTTCCCCATAAAAGTTTAAAAAGAATTTTATTTGAAAACAGGTTAACCTTAAATAAAATTGACTACATTGCATATGGATGGTGTGGTAAGAAAAATGATATTTCTGATTATAGTACCAAATTTTCTCAAAGGATGTTTGAAGAGTGTAAAAGAGATAATAAAAACTTACTTTTAATTAATGAAAGAGTAAGGACTGAAAACACAAGAGATAACTTAAGACGTATTCAATTTGATGATGAATGTAAAAAATTAAAAATTAATCCAAAAAAAATTATTTATCTTGATCATCATCAATGTCATGCCTGGTCAGCTTTTAGCAGTTCACCTTTTGAAAAAAGTTTAGTTTTTACACTTGATGGAAGAGGCGATTTAAGATCAGGCCTAGTTGCTTTAGCAAATAAAAAAAAGGGATTGATAGAAAAAGATTACTTAATTTCTGCTTTCGATGGTTTGGGTTTTCTCTATGGGCAAATTACATATTACCTTGGTTTTACTCCACACAAACATGAAGGAAAAATAACTGGTCTAGCAGCTTATGGAGACTATACAAAAACAATTAAAATTTTTCAAAACATTGTTAGTTTTAAAAATGGTAAGATCAAATGTAAGCTTGGTCCCTACAGACCTTTTTATACTAACCTTTCAAAAGACCTTATAAAAAAACTAAAAAAATTCACAAAAAAAGATATTGCGGCAGGGCTTCAAAAACATTGTGAAGATTTAATAGTTAAGTGGGTTAAGTATTGGTTAAAAAGAAATAAAGGATTTAACAATATTTGTCTCGCAGGTGGTGTTTTTGGTAATGTAAAAATTAACCAAGTTATTGCTGAGATTAAAGGAGTTAAAAATGTATATATTTTTCCACACATGGCTGATGGTGGAATACCTTATGGCAGTGCGTCTCTTGGTTATTTTCTTAAAACGGGCATTTCTAAAGTTAAGTTTGAAAATATGTACTCAGGGTTAAAATTTTCAGATAAAGAAATTTTGAAAGATCTTAGAAAAGTAAAAAAATCTATTGTTTTTGATAAAATTAAAAATAAATCAACCTTTGTAGCTAAAAAATTATGTCAAAATAAAATTATCGGCTTTTTTAATGGAAGAATGGAGTATGGACCAAGAGCATTGGGTAATAGGTCTATTTTAGCAAACGCTAGAGACAAAAATATTAATAAGTGGTTGAATAAAAGATTGAGTAGAACTGAGTTTATGCCGTTTGCGCCAGTAACGCCTATTCAGTATGCAAAAAGTTGTTATTTTAATTGGGAAGAAAGTCAAATAGCGAGTAAATTTATGACTATTACATATAATTGCAGACAAAAGTTTATTAAAAACCATCCAGCAGTTGTTCATATTGATGGTACTGCGAGACCTCAAATTATTTCAAAAAGTGATAATCCAGAATATTACGAAGTAGTGAAAAAGTATTGCAATATGTCAGGAGATTCTGCTTTAATTAATACTAGCTTTAATCTCCACGAAGAACCAATTGTATGTTTTCCGATAGATGCGATTAAATCATTAATAAGAGGTGCAATTGATATTCTAATAATCGGAAATTATCAGGTAGTATTGAAAAAATAACTAATTTAATTTGTAAATCTCATAAGCTCTTTTTTCGAAAGCTTCAGCAATCTTATTGAGTCCAAGATTAAAAGATTTTTTCATAATTAAGTTTAGAAAATTATTTTTTAACTCAAAATCAATATCAAATTTTAATTGAGTTCCAGTATTTATTTCTTTAAAATTCCACTCATTCTTTAAATGTTTTAAAGGACCATCTATATTAGTGACTATTATCTTGTCTTTCTGTTTATAATACAGAATTAAACTGGTGTAAGTTTCATTTAAAAATTTTTTTCCTACTTTTAAATCTCCCCTCATTTCAATTAAATCCTGACTTTCTTTTTTATCATGAATTTTTCCACCTAAACACCAAGGAACAAACTCGGGATATTTTTCAATATCTAAAACCATTTTAATTAAATCTTTTTTCTTACAAGGAATAATTTTTTTTATTGAGGCAGATGACATTCTAAATTTTTATTTCTAGCGTCTTGTAATTTTTTAAAATCTTCATCTGCATGATAAGATGATCTAGTTAAAGGTGAAGATGATATTAATAAAAATCCTTTAGCTTGAGCTATTGTTTTCAAATTTTCAAATTCATTTGGATGATAATAACGGTGCAAAGGGTGATGTTTTGGGGAGGGTTGTAAGTACTGACCTATTGTTAGAAAATCTACATCGGCAGATCTCAAATCGTCCATTACCTGAATAATCTCATTTTTATTTTCACCTAAACCAACCATAATTCCTGATTTTGTAAAAACTTTCTTATTGAATTTTTTTGAATTTTTAAGAAGCTCCAATGATCCAAAATATCTTGCTCCCGGTCTAACTTTTAAATATAAACTTGGAACAGTTTCTATGTTATGGTTAAAAACATCCGGATCAGCTTCTAAAACCTTTTTATAAGACTCTCCTTTTCTCAAAAAATCTGGTGTTAAAACTTCAATTGTTGTATTAGGATTTTTTTTTCTTGTTGTAATTATAACTTTATTAAAATGTTCAGCTCCTCCATCCTTTAAATCATCTCTATCCACTGAAGTTATAACAACATGTTTTAAATTTAATTTTTTCACAGCATTAGCAATTTTTATAGGCTCAAAAATATCTAATTCTTCAGGTTTCCCTGTTTTTACATCACAAAATGCACAGGCTCTTGTGCAGGTGTCTCCCATAATCATAAAGGTAGCATGTTTTTTGCTCCAACATTCGGTGATGTTTGGGCAGTTTGCTTCTTGGCAAACAGTAACTAACTTGTTTTGATTTATAACTTTTTTTGTTTCAAAAAAGTTTTGTGAGTCTACTATTTTTGACCTTATCCATTTAGGTTTTTTCTTGATAGGATTAATAGGTTTGTTAATTTTTTCAGGGTGTCTAGGTTTCATTTTCTATCTTAGTTTTATTAAAATCTCATCTTTTTTTCCAAATTTTAATTTTTCTCTATATAAAATATCTAGATAATCTAAATTTATTTTTTCTGACAGAAGAATATTTTTGCTTTCAAGACTCTCAAGACTTTGGGACAAATGAAATTCTTTTTTTTTTAATTTCTTTTCAATATTTTTCTTCTCAAAATATGAAATTAAACCTCTCTCCCCACCTATTAAATTGATTATTACATACAAAGTGAGAAATATATTTAAAAAGATAATTTTTTTATGTTTTAAAACTTGAAATAGCTTCATGTATAGATATTAGCCATTTTACAGGAATTTCCAAGCTCTTCTTCAATACGTAAAATCCGATTATACTTAGCCACTCTTTCAGATCTTGCTAATGAGCCAGTTTTGATTTGAGTTGAATTTGTAGCAATAGCGAGATCAGCAATAAAAGTGTCCTCTGAGTCGCCAGATCTATGTGAGATTATTGTTTTGAAGCCTTTTCTTTTAGCCAGTTTAACTGTGTCCAAAGTTTCGCTTACTGTTCCAATTTGATTAGGTTTAATCAAAATAGCATTAGCAGATTTTTCTTTAATTCCTTTTTCTAACCTTTTTTTATTAGTTACAAATAAATCATCACCAACTATCTGAACGCTTGTTTTATCTGTGAGTTTTTTCCAAGACTCCCAATCATCTTCTGAAAAAGGATCTTCTATAGATTTGATTGGGTAAGTTTCCAATAATTTAAGATAATAATCAACATTTTTTGGTTTTTTTAACTCATTAGCTGCTACATCTAAACAAAGAGAAATGTCTTTTCCAGGTTTAAATCCTGCTAAGATTATTGATTCCAGGATGATTTTAATAGCTTCTTCGTCAGATTTGAGAGAAGGGGCAAATCCTCCTTCATCCCCAACACTTGTAGAAATTTTCAAATTTTCTAATTTTTTTTTTAAGTTCTGAATAACCAAAAAGGACATTCGCATACAGTCTTTAAAGTTTTTTGCACTATCAGGTCGAATCATAAATTCTTGAATCTCTAAAGAATTGTTTGCGTGAGCACCTCCATTAATAATATTCATTAAAGGGTAAGGTATTAGAAATTGAGGATTTTTTTCGATTTTTATGTAATCGTAAATTTCTTTTTTTGAAAACTTCGATGATGCCTTTACACAAGCAATAGATACGGCCAAAATTGAATTAGCTCCAAGTTTAGATTTATTTTCTGTTCCGTCTAAATTAATTAAAGTTTCATCTATATTTTTTTGATTTAAAGCATCTTTGTCAATTATAGATTTCGCGATAAGTGAATTGATGTTTTCTACAGCTTCAAGAACACTTTTGTTTAAGTATTCTTTATTTTTATCTCTGAGCTCATTAGCTTCATATCGACCAGTAGAAGCTCCTGATGGTACAATAGCTCTACCAACTGAATTATCTTTTAAAATTACTTCAGCTTCTACAGTTGGGTTTCCTCTGCTGTCAAAAACTTGTCGCCCTTTAACTTTTTTAATTGTTGACATTCTTTATTAAATTATCGATTTCAACTAGTTGTCTTAATAAATTTTCCATCTTAGATAATGGGACCATATTTGGTCCATCTGAAGGAGCGTTATCTGGATCTTGGTGAGTTTCAATAAATACAGCGCTAACACCAGTAGCAATCGCTGCCCGCGAAAGGTATTGAACAAATTCTCTTTGACCTCCACTCTTATCGCCCATGCCTCCTGGCTGTTGAACGGAATGAGTTGCATCAAAAACTACAGGGTAACCGAATTTTGCCATAATAGGTAAAGATCTCATATCTGAAACTAATGTATTATAACCAAAACTTGTTCCTCGCTCAGTAACTAAGATATTTTTATTACCAGAGTCTTCAATTTTTTTTATAACATTTTTCATATCCCATGGAGCTAAAAATTGGCCTTTTTTTATATTAATTATTTTTCCTGTTTTAGCAGCAGCAACTAATAAATCTGTTTGTCTACACAAAAAAGCAGGAATTTGTATTACCTCAACATGTTTAGAAACAATTTCACATTGTTCAGGAGTATGAACGTCAGTTAAAATTGGTAAATCTAATTCCTTTTTTATCTTATCAAAAATAGGAAGTGATTTTTTAAGACCTGCTCCTCTTTGACCTTTTAGACTAGTTCTATTAGCCTTATCATATGAAGTTTTATAAATTAAACCTATCTTGAGTTTTTGAGTAATTTCTTTTAATTTACTTGCCATTTCAAGAGCATGCTTTTCGTTTTCAAGTTGGCAAGGTCCTGCAATTAAAGTAAAGGGCTCTTTGTTCGAAATGTTTAATTTACCGCACTTTATTAATTTATTTTCCATTAGTTTTTCCTCAAATTTATATCGGCTGCTTTAATAAAAGATGAAAACAACGGATGTGGTGTTAATGGTCTAGACTTAAACTCAGGATGGAATTGAACTCCAACAAACCAAGGGTGATTTTTAAGCTCAATAATCTCAGGCAGCATTCCATTTGGAGACATTGCTGAAAAAATCAAACCTTTTTTTTCAAAATCTTTTTTATACTTTATGTTAACTTCGTACCTGTGTCTGTGTCTTTCCTTAATTCTTTTTTTTGAATATATTTTAGATATCAAAGAATTACTCTTTAATATTGCGTCATATAAACCTAATCTCATTGTACCACCTAAATTTTTTTCTGTCCCTTTTATAATTTTTCTTCCTTTATGCCACTCTTCTAATAGTCCAACTACGGCGGTGCAACTATTACCAAATTCGCTAGTAGAAGCATTTTTTATATTGAGCAAATTTCTTGCAGCCTCAATGATTGCCATTTGCATACCAAAACAAATTCCAAGAAAAGGTATATTATTCAATCTTGCGTATTTTATGGCAGCAATTTTACCCTCGCTGCCTCTTTTTCCAAAACCTCCTGGTATTAAAACGCCTGAAACGTC
>MDTB01139335.1_pt1 | contig 18275 bp, 21 predicted proteins | sample 811161 | NCBI WGS metagenome assembly MDTB01 (sample SAMN05326650, study PRJNA326480) | marine metagenome | isolation source: seawater | place: Mediterranean Sea | collected 2009
CACATGGGTCATGCATATTCAAGCATAATAGCTGATATATTCGCTCGTTTTAAAAGAATTGATGATTATAACGTAATGTTTTTAACGGGAACTGATGAACACGGACTTAAAATGCAAAGGGAAGCAAAAAAAAAATCTAAAGATATAAAATCTTTTTGCGATGAACTTTCCCTAAAATTTAAAGATTTAACCAAAATATTAAATTTATCTAATAATGACTTTATTAGAACAACAGAACAAAGACATCATAAATCTGTTATAGATATTTGGTCAAGATTAGAAAAATCAAAAGATATATATTTATCAAAGTATAAAGGCTGGTATTCAGTTTCTGATGAAGCTTATTATGATGAAGATGAAATTGTAACAAAAAATAATATCAAATACTCTAAAGGATCTGGATCGAAAGTAGAATGGGTTGAAGAAGAGTCCTATTTTTTTAAACTGTCGGCTTGGCAAAATAAACTTATAAAATTTTATGAAGAAGAAAATCCAAAATTTATTTTACCCAAATCAAGAAAAAATGAAGTAATTCAATTTGTTAAAAAAGGGCTTAAAGACTTATCTGTTAGCAGGACATCTTTTTCATGGGGAATACCAGTGCCAAAAAACTCCAAACATGTCATCTATGTTTGGTTAGATGCACTTACAAACTATTTAAGTGCTCTTAATTTTCCAAATACTAATAATGATAAGTACAAATCTTTTTGGCCAGCGGATGTTCATATTATTGGTAAAGATATACTTAGATTTCATGCTATATATTGGCCTGCTTTTTTAATGGCAGCGAAAATACCATTACCTAAAAGAGTATATGGTCACGGCTGGATACTTTCTGATCAAAAAAAAATGTCTAAATCGTTAGGCAATATACTAGATCCTATAGAAATAATTAATAATTACGGAGTTGATCAATTAAGATATTACCTAACGAAAGAAGTATCCCTAGGTAATGATGGAAATATATCTCTAGAAAGTTTATCAGATTGTATAAATAATGATTTAGCAAACAATTATGGTAATTTATGCCAAAGAGTTTTTTCTTTTATAAATAAAAATTGCAATTCCAAAATTCCCAAGCTAAATAAAGTTAAACCCGAGGATAAAAAATTAACAAATGATTTAATAGATCAATTGCCTAAATTAAAAGAATTAATTGAAAACCAGGAGCTTAATCAATATTTAAAAAAAGTAATTGAATTTTCATTTAATGCTAATAAATATTTTAATGATCAAGAACCATGGAGTCTTAAAAAAAATAATTTAGAAAGAATGAATACTGTTTTATATGTTATATTAAATCAAATTAGGTCCATATCTATTCTTCTTTATCCAATTATACCAATATCTACGACTAAAGTTTTAGACACATTGACCATTGAAAAGAGTCAGAGAAATATTAAGTCAATTGAAAACTCAACTTTTTTAAAAGATGGTGGCTTGATTAAAAAATTTGATATTCTCTTTAAGAAAATTGAAAAATGATAATTGATTCTCATTGCCACTTAGATTTTGATAAATTAAATGTTAATCTAGATAAAATTATTAACGACGCTAGTAATGCGGGAGTAAAATATCTATTAACTATTTGTACAGACAATAAAAGTTTTAACAAAATTCTAAATATCGTAGACAAATATAATAATATATTTGGAACATATGGAATACATCCTCATGAAACAAAGAATTTTTCTTCAATTAAATTAGATGAAATAATAAAAAATTTAGAAAAAAAAAAAATAATTGGAGTAGGTGAGAGCGGTTTGGATTTTTACTACAATCATTCAGACAAAATATTACAAAAAGAATGTTTCATTAAACATATTCATGCAAGCCAATATTCTGGTAAAACACTAATAGTTCATTCAAGAAATGCAGAAAAAGAAACTTTTGATATATTGTCTTCTGAAATTAAAAATAGAAATTTTAAAATCTTAATGCATTGTTTCACTGGAAGTAAAGAATTTGCTCATAAGCTTCTAGATATAGGCTGTTTTTTTTCTGCAAGCGGAATAATTACTTTTAAAAAAAATAAAGATTTATCTGATACTTTTCAATCTATTCCAAATGAAAGAATTTTAGTTGAAACAGATTCTCCTTATCTTTCTCCAGAACCTATTAGAGGTAAAACAAATGAACCAAAAAATATAATATATACTGTAGAACACTTATCGAAAATTAAGAAGGAAAGCGTAAATACGACTTCATATTTTACATCCAGCAATTTTATTAAATTGTTCAATTTAGACATTAAAATATGAAAATAATTATTCTAGGTTGTGGTAGTTCATTAGGATCTCCGTGGATAACAAATTATTGGGGTGATTGTAACAAAAAAAATATAAAAAATATAAGAACAAGATGTTCAATTTTTATCCAACAAAATAACTTATCTATTATTATTGATACTTCCCCAGATATTAAAAAACAAATTTTAGACAATAAAATTAAAGATATTGATTATGTTCTATACACGCATGAACACGCTGATCAAACAAGTGGCATATTTGAATTAAGGCCTTTTTTTTGGAAAAGAAAAAAACAAATAAATATTTTTGCTGATAAAAGAACTCTTAAAATATTAATGGATAGGCATGATTATTGTTTCTTTGGTGGGCAAGGATACATACCTATATTAAAAGGCAATCTGATCAAAAAAAAATTTATTTTGTCTAAAAATAAAAATAAAATTAATTTCACGTCATTTCCTGTTAATCATGGACAAATTAAATCATCTGCATATGTTTTTAATAATACTGCTTATTTAAGTGATTGTAATGGTATTGAAACCAAGGATTTTAAAAAATTAAAAAATTTGAAGTATCTTATAATAGATAGTTTAAAAATAGATAAGCATCCATCGCATTTTAATCTCAATGAAGCAATTTATTTAGGTCAAAAACTAAAACCTAAAAAAACTATCTTAACAAATTTACACACAGATCTTGATTATGAATATTTAAAAAGACATTTACCAAAAAATTTTATTCCAGCATATGATGGCATGAAATTAAAAGTGTAAATTATTTTTTTAGAGCTGTCTCTATACTTTTTATAAATCTTTTAGATGTTGGATTTGTCATTGAAGAAAAGGTATCGTAAACTTTTCCATCTTTACCGATAATTATTTTATGAAAGTTCCATTTTGGAATTGAGCTTTTCCCGTGATTTTGTTTAGCCCATTTAAAAAAATCATGAGCATCATTACCAATAACCTTAACTTTTTCTGTCATTGGAAAACTTATACCAAATTTAGCCTCACAAAAAATTTTAATTTCTTTATTTGTTTCTTTCTCTTGGTTAAATGAGCTTGAAGGAACACCAATTACTACAAGACCTTTATCTTGATACTGTTCCCATATTTTTTGAAGATCTTCATATTGTGAAGTAAAGCCACAATAACTCGCAACATTCGTAACAACTAAAACTTTATTTTTATATTCTGATAATTCAAGTTTACTTCCATCTAAATCATTAAATGAAAAATCATATGCTAATTTTTTATAAGTTGCATTTAAATTTGATGATATTAAAGAAAACATAATAATTAAAAAGAAAACTTTTTTCATTTTTTTGGACTTAATAATATCAGCATATATCCAAATATAGTTGACAGCAATGAACCTAATAGCACACCAATCTTCACTCCATCCATATGATTTGTCGCATCTTCAAAAGCAAGATTTCCAACGAATAAACTCATTGTAAAACCAATACCTGTTAAAACTCCAACGCCATATAAAGTCATCCAATTGGCATTATTGGGCATAGAAGCTAGTTTCAGTTTAATAGATATATATGAGAATATAAAAACACCAATTTGCTTTCCAAAAAATAAACCACATAGAATCCCGAGTGGTACTGGATTTAGCAAGCTTGCTAAAGTAATACCTTCCAAAGAAACACCCGCGTTTGCAAAAGCAAAAATAGGCATAATTCCAAAAGCAACATAGGGTGAAATGGCGTGTTCAAGCTTTAATAACAATGAATGACTATGTGTTTTATTATTATCTTTATGGGGAATTGTAAGAGCCAAAAGAACCCCTGATATTGTTGCGTGGATACCTGATTGATGTGTGAATTCCCACATAAACAAACCAACTAATAAATATGGTATAAAATTTCTTACATTAAATTTATTTAATAGCAAAAGCACAATCAAACAAGCTAACATTAATAACAAATAAATATATTGAACATCACCGGAATAGAAAAAGGCAATAATAACAATTGCTCCAAGATCATCGATTATAGCGAGCGCTGTTAAAAAAACTTTTAATGATAATGGGACCCTTTTGCCTAATAGTGATAATACCCCTAAAGAAAAAGCTATATCCGTCGCGGATGGAATTGCCCAACCTTTTAATGTTACTGGATCTTGTAAATTTATGACAATGTAAATTAGTGCTGGAACGACCATTCCGCCAACAGCCGCAATTATTGGTAATAGTGCCTGTTTTGGATTTGATAATTCTCCTTGAATAAATTCTCTTTTAATTTCTAATGAAACTAAAAAAAAGAAAATTGCCATTAACGCATCATTTATCCAATGCAAAATACTTAACTTTATTCCAAAATTCTTAATTCCTAGAAAAAAGTAAGTATTTAATACTTCGTTATAAAGTGAACTAAACGATGAGTTACTTACTAATAAAGCAATAATTGCAGCAAATAGCAGAATAAGACCAGAAGCTGCTTCTAATTTAAAAAACCACTTAAAGGGCTTAGAAATATATTGTATCATCTTTATAATCTATTATGAAATTGAATGTTTCCCTATACATACCTGTATACAATGGGGAATCCACAATTGAAAGTGTTTTAAAAAGCGTTTTCAAGTTAAGTCCAGGACCTGACGAAATTATTATAATTAATGATGGGTCTAAAGATAAAACTATAAGTATTCTCGAAAAATATACTAATCAAATAAAAATTGTAAATAATGAAAAAAACATGGGACTTGCTTATTCTAGAAATAAGGGAATAACAGAGTCAAAAAATGAAGATGTCGCATCTCTGGACGCAGATGTTGAGGTTAATCCTGATTGGTTAATTGATTTAGTTAATATCAAAAAGAAATATAGTTGTGCTATCACAGGGGGTAAATTAAGAGAAAAATATAAAGATAGAAGTATATATGATCAATGGAGACATTTTCATGCTACGCAAAATTCATTCGGTGAAAGAGATATTGAAAATCTTGGAAGGCCTTTAGCTGGATCAAATACTTTGTTATCCAAGTCTGCTTGGAAAAGGGTGGGGGGATATGAAAACGAATATAAAACAAATGGTGAGGATGCAACTTTTTGTCAAAAACTTCTCAACCTAAATTATAAAATCTCTTACAGTGCAAAAGCAATTTCATACCATTTACGAACTGACAATTTAAAATCACTCGCAGATTCTTCTAGAAGAGGGTATATTTATGGCGCTGGTTTAAAGCAACCAACATTGATGAGATTTTTACAAAGGTCCATTAGACATTTTAAAGGTTTTTTAATTAATTCTTATTCTGATTTAATTAAAATGAGATTTGCACTCATTTATGTAGGTTTTATGATTTTTATTAACCATGTTAAAAAAGAATTTTTAGGCCTAATCAAAAAAAAGGCTGATTATGTATAATAAAGAAATTTAAAAAATTGTATTACGTATATTTAATTATAACTTTAGGATCTAATAATACAAAAACGTATGTAGGATACACAAATAATCTTAAAAAAAGAATTTTGACACATAATGAAGGTAAGGGAGCGAAATCAACTCGAGGATATAAATGGAAGGTAATTTTTAAAAAAAAATTTCAAAAAAAAACTAAAGCAATGAAATACGAATATTTTTTAAAAAAAAATAGAGTTTTAAGAAATAAAATTAAACAAAAATATGTCAAATAAAGTTATCATTTTTAAAAACGACAGAATAGGAGATTTAGTTTCAAGTGTACCAGCAATAAACTTAATTATTGAGCAAAATATAAATAAAAAAATAATAATTTATCTTTCTAACATAAACTTTAATATGAAATTTTTATTAAATAACAAAAACGTAGAAATTGTTAAAGTCAAATATAATTTGACACTGACAGAAAGATTAAAAATAATTTTTGATTTTATATTTTCAAAAATAGAGAGTGTATATATTTTTAGACCTAAAAATTTTTATTATTTGTTACCACTAATATTTTATGTTAAAAAAATTAAATTTTATGGGTATTGTTTGAATGGTGAGAATTCATATAAACGGCCTAATGAATTTTTAAGAAAGTTTTTAACAAAATATATTGTTAATGATAGAGGAACAAAAAAATATAGACTATCAGGTCAAAATTTACAAATTAATCTTGTATCAAATACAAACGATAAAAAATTATTTAGAAAAGAATATAATTTTGAAATATCAGAAAAATTAAAAGAAATTTTACCAAAAAACTATTTTCTAATACATTATAAAAAAATAATATTTGATAAATTAAAATGGGGCACCGAAGGACTTGATAAAATTATTGTCAATATTTTAAAATTCAGTCCAAATATTGTTCTTATTAATGATATAGAACCTACGGAAGAAACAAATATTTTCAAAAGAAAATATAAATGGTTTGATGTTGAGTCAGAAAAACTCAATAAAGTGAATTCTAAGACTCTATTTTTATCTAATTTAAGTGGTATAAATCTTTACAACACGATTAAAAATTCCAAAAAGGTTATAGCTGTTCATGGGACAATTACCCAATTATCTAAATTAATCGAAAAACCAACATTAGATTTGTTTCACTGTGAAATAAATAGTGTGGAAGATTATTATAAATATAAAAATGCTTTTCATGAGTGGAAACCTAAATATTTTAATTATAAATTCACCATACCAAAAAAAAACATTGATAAAACAATAAAAAAAATAAATTTATTTTGTCAAAAATGAAAAAGAAACTAATTATAAGAATGTCAAACAATTTAGGAAACCAAATGTTTATGTATGCATCTTCACTAAGTTTCTCTCGTCAAATGCAAAGAGATCTTTTAATTGATAATGAGAGTTCTTATGTATTAAAAAAAAATTTACACACTTGGTATAGTCTAGATTTTTTCAATATTTCATCAGATATAGCCCCCAAATCACATAAGTTTATTGGTACTATTGGTTATATAAGGAGAAAATTGTTAAAAAAATTAGACTTTTTAAAATCAAATAAGACTTTTTATTTAGAGAATAAAAAAAATGATAAAACTACATTTCATGATGATAGTTTTCTAAATAAAAATTATTCTGATAATCTTTATATTGAAGGGTACTATGAATCTGAAAAATATTTTTTAAAATACAAAGATGATATTCGTAAAGAATTTGTTTTTAAACATAAAGATAAATACGTAGATCACCCCTTATATAACCAAATTAAAAATTCAAATTCTGTATGTGTTTGTTTACGACAAAATCGTTTTTCGGAGGGTAAAAGTAAGATATCAGTGAAAGACAACGAAATGTCCAAAGTTTTTTCTAATGAACAATCGAACTACATTAAATATTCTATAAATAAATTTAAGCAAAAAATGCCTAATGCGAAGTTTTTCTTATGGAGCAATGATTATAAAGAATTATCAAAATACTTACCTTTAAATGAATTGAATATAGTTTCTACAAATAAAATTGACTTGGATCTCTTTTTAATGACTCAAGCCAAGCATTATATAGTTATACCTTCTTCATTTAATTGGTGGGGTTGCTGGCTTTCAGAAAATAAAGAAAAAATAGTATTTAGACCCTCTAATAACATATTTACACATTATAAAATTAATAATATAGATTTTTGGCCAGAAAACTGGTTAGAAATAAATTTAGATGAATAGTTTAATACAAATAGGCAAAAAATACCCAACTAGTAAAAATATTTCTGGTTTTATGGAATTATATGAGTCTTTTTTTAAAGATTATAAAGATAAAAATATAAATATTTTAGAAATAGGAGTTGATAACGGTGATAGTTTGAGAGTATGGCGCGAGTATTTTTCTAAAGCAAAAATTTGCGGAATAGATATTATAAAAAAAGATTTTAAAATACCTAATGTTGAGATTCTTTGTGGTAATCAAACTGATCCAATTTTTCTAAATAATGTTGTAAGTAAATATAAAAATTTTGATATTATAATTGACGACGGATCGCACATATCTAAAGATATTATTTTTACTTTTAAATATTTGTTTAAATTTCTTAATGATGAAGGTTTATATATTGTTGAAGATTTACAAACTTCTTATATTAGAAGATATGGTGGAAGCAGAATTAATTTATCCAAAAAAAAAACAAGCATGAATTTTATTAAAAATCTAACCGATTCTATTAATTATGAACACGACGATAAACCTTTCTTTTCAAAAAACCCTTTTGATGGAAAAATAAAATTTATCAATTTTTTTCAAAATATTGCTTTTATTAAGAAAGGAGAATCTAATAAATACTTTTATCCATCGCCAAAAAAGAAGAATTTTCTCGATATTTTAAAAAAATTTATATCTTTATTTTATTGAGTGCATTGTTTTTAAAAAGATTTGCTTCCCGAATATACCTACGTACCATTTGTGTTGTTTTATGGCCGGTCATTGCCATAATACTTCTTTCTTCGGCTCCTTGTTCGGCAGTCGATGTTGCAAATCCTGATCTAAGGCTATGTCCTGAATATTTACTTTGATCTAATCCAGCCTTTTCAGCATATTTCTTTATTATCAATGCCACGTTTTTATCTGATATATTGAATATTTTACCAGTTTGATCTTTGTTTTCATTTATCCAGTTTTTTAATGAATGAACTGGACAATAATTAGGATTTGCAAAGTAGGGGATACCCTTTATCATTCCCTCACCAGATTGGTCTGTTTTTGATCTTTTAACAAAAATCTTTACACCTTCATTAACAAATTCAATATCTTCAAAAAAAATCTCTACTAATTCTGATCTTCTAAAGCCTCCAGCAAATCCTATTAATAATAATGCTTTATTTCTTATGCCTTTCTTCTCATTTTTTTCTTTATCTATTGCATTAATAATAGTTTTTAAATCATTGATTAATATGGGTTTTTTTGATTTTTGATATGTACCTTTTACCCTCTTTATACCAAGCAAGTTTTCAGTAATTAGCGGATGTTTTGTATCTAAATAATGCCCATTAAGTTTATGAATAACGCTTATCGAAGCTAATCTTCGTTTTAAAGTACTAAATTTTGAGGTTTTTGAAAGATGAGTTAGGTAAAGTGTTATAATTTTAGGCTCTGTTGGCATTGAATTTAGGGCATTTTGCTGACAAAAAAGAGCAAAATCTCTAAAATCAGCTTTATAAGCTCTTAAGGTGTTATTAGCTTTAGAGCTTCTTAAGTTTTTAAGTGTTTCTAATTCCAAGCTTTTAACGTCAGTAACTAAATCATTCATATATAATTCCGATAACCATTAATTATCGGAACTATATAAATTATCATTTTTCAGTTGTCAAGCTTTGATTTATTATAGTTCGATATGCTTTTTAAGAATCGTAAACGTGTTGTTTTAGATCGTGGCCCAAGTTGGCCTGATTACGATAAAGCCGAACCTTTTATGGTACGATATTATCCTTTATTCCGTAAAAGACCCAAGTGGTTTCCTTTCAATATATTCGTCCATCAGATCTTAAAAAGCGATAGAGGCGATCTACATGATCATTATTGGTCATATTTCACTGTAATTCTTAAAGGTGGATACTGGGAAACCAGAGAAAACGGCGTATTTTGGAGGGGTCCGGGTTATATGGGCTTTAGAAAAGGCTCTGACAGGCATAGTTTAAAGATCCCGGAAGGCAAATCTGCATGGACTTTAATTTTTGTAGGACCAAACAAAGGTTCCAAGAAGTATGCTAAATACCAAAAAAACAGTTAAAATACCCCCTTTTTACATTAAAAAAACCCTTATTTTTCAACGTTTTTTACAATCCAAGGATGTATTATTATGAAAAATAAGATTTTATGCGGTCTATTAGGGCTCATAGAGGGTAATGCTAAAAATAGGGCTATATATGGCTCATTAATCGCTATATTCCAAGACTGCATTGCTCCCCTATTTGACTCTATTAATTTCAATAAAGAGCTTATTAGAATTAGCATTATTTAAGCAAAACTATATAAAACTTTGCTTAATAAGCCCTATTTTACATTATTTTTTAATTAAATGTTATTTATGATAGATTTTATGCTTAAATTGTTAAGATATTACGTTCCTATTAATAAAGTATAATTTATTTAATTAAATCAATTATATAAGTAATTTACTTAAAGTAATACTTTAATTAAAATGTCAATAATACTTACCTAACTAAAAAATTTTAACGACAGGTAAACAACAATAGGAACGGTTATAAATGACATTAAAGTTGATGAAACAATAACGCTAGCTATATTATCAACTGCCCTCTTTTTAGAATACATAGAACCGACTAAATATGTCAATACAGCACTCGGCATAGCTGATTGAATAAGAAGAACTCCTGCCATAAAACCACTTAAATCTAGAAATTTAATTAAAACAAAACCTATTATAGGGCCTAATATGACTCTTACAGCTCCTAGAATAGTTGCGTGGGTCCAAGAAACAACTTTAAGCCTTGTAAGAGCTACTCCTAAAGCCATTAAGACTAAAAAAATTGTTGTATAAGTTAGTAAAAAAGTAGTGTTTTCTAAGTATCCTGGTACATCCAATTCAAAGTACAAAAATAAAACAGAAACAATAATTCCATAAATAGGTCCATTTTTAATGAGAATTAAAAGAGAAAATTTTTTACTAGCTAAAAAGATACCAATGGTAAAGTGAAACAAGATTATCACAGAGGCAATAGCGGACGCTACCCCTAGACCAGCAGTACCATAAGCAAACAAACAAATCGGCACACCCATATTGCCTGTATTGGGTAAAAATAACGGAGGAAGTTCAGTAATAGGATCTTTTTTTAAAAAAATTAAAAAAAGAAAACCTATAAAAGCAAAAGCACCTAAAATTATTACAGCATAAATGAAATATTCAATGAAAATTTCTAAAGTTACGCCAGTTGTTGTTATTGTGTAAAATATCATGGCTGGAGTTCCAATAGTTCCAGCAAAATTTGTTATAAATTTAGTATTAAATTTTGGATCTTTTTTACCAATATAATATCCTATGCCAATAATAAAAAATACAGGGAAGAGGACGTCAATGAGTTTGAGGTAGAGCTCCATTAAGCTCTTACATCAGATTTTTTAGCTTTTCTCAAGGGCTTATTAAAGCCAATTGCTCTCTCAAATTCACTTAAACGTTTATGAATAGATCTTAACCTATTTATTTGTACCCAATTGTATAGAAAAACGTTAAATGCATCTTTAATTTCACCAAAAGCATTTACTGCTCTCATCATGATTCCCAATGTATAAGCACCAGTAAATAAACCTGGTCCCATTATTATAAAAGGCACAATAACAAATATTTGTCTATATAATATTGACCATAAATCAAAATATCCGTAATGTAAAAAAAGTCTATGATAATTAAATCTTATACCAGTAAATAATTTTAGAATAGATGGGGCCAGCGCATATCTTATTCTGTCATCCTCTCCATAAACAAGTTCTTTTCTAAATGCCGCTTCAGCTCTTTGATTATTATATTCTAATCCAGGCAATTTAATTCCGACAAACCAACTTATAGTAAGTCCTCCTATACTAACTAATAAAGCCACCCAGACTAATGAACCAGAAACGTTTTCTAAATAAGGTGCAACAACATTTTCAGAAAGGGCCCATAAAATTGGTAAAAATGCTATAAGCGTCATTAAAGCTCTAACGATATCAAGGCCTATATTTTCTACTATGTTTGCGAAATCTCTACAGTCCTCTTGAATTCTTTGAGAAGCTCCCTCTACTTTTGCATCAACACTTCGCCAATAAGGCATATATGAAAAAGTAATAGATTCTCGCCATCTGAAAGTCCACATTCTAGTAAACCAATTAGTAAATGAAATGGTAGTTACATATGGAATCGCTAAATAAAGAAAAAAGGTTAATCTCTCGTAAAATTGTTCAAGACCCCCTGTTTCTGGAGGTTTTTGCAATAAATCATAAAAAGATCCATACCAAGAATTAAATTGTACAGATAGCCATGTTTGAAAAACTATTAGGACCAAAATAAGAGAACCACCCCCGTAACACCAAAACATCCATTTTCTATCTGTAAAAAAACTTCTCCACATAATTAATCTTTTAAAAAATTATCTGCGTAAGATTTTATAATATAATTTGACTTTTTTGGTTCTATAACTTCGTACATAATTTTATTATTCTTTGCATAGTCTATTGCTTGATCTTTCGTACTAAATTCTAAAGTGATTTCACCCATAGTATCATCATTAGACTCCCACCCCATCAAGGGATTTGTAACATCATGCTTGCTCTCAAATTTTAATATCCATTTTTTTGTTTTGCCCCTGCCCGATTGCATTGCTGTTTTGCTGGGGATATAAATTTTAGCTTTTTTCATGCTATTTTAATGGCAAGGCATAAATTTTGCCGTTATTGGTTTTACCATTTAGTTTCATAGTAAATTCTTGTTTTTCATTACAATATTTTAAATTAATCATTGCAATTCCAATTACCTTATTAAATTTAGGAGAATATGCAGCAGATCTTAAGGAACCAATATATATATCTTTGGCGTAAATTGGTACTTCATGCGAAAGATTAATTTCTGACATATCAATTTTAACTCCCATAAGTTTTTTTTTTATCCCATTTAATTTAATTCTTTTTAGTGATTCTTTGCCAATAAAATCAATATTAGCATCTAAATTAATGTATTTATCAAAACCACATTCGTATGGATTGTCTCTATTATCCATATCATTACCATATGACAAAAGGGCAGCTTCAATTCTTTCGATTAAATTAGGACAACCCGGTTTAATATTCAAATCTTTTCCGATTTTAAATAAATAATCATATAATATTAATCCTGATTCTAAATTTTCAATATGAATTTCATACCCACCTTGTTTAGAATATCCCGATTTAGAAACTAAAAATTTTTCACCGTTATAATTAAAGTAATCATAACAAAAAAATTTTAAATCTAGTATTTTTTTTCCAAAAACTTTGTCCATTAGTTTTTCAGATTTAGGACCTTGAATGGCTAAAGTAGAAATATCTGTTTCCTCTACATCTACATCTAAATTAAAACCAGATGCTAGACCTTTTGCAAACAAAGAAACATCTGAATCAGCTATACATACTCTCCATGTAGAATCATCTATTTTCATTATTAATGGATCATTAACCATATTTGCTTGTGCATCAATAAGAGGAACATAATAACATTTATTAATTTTAGCATTAGAAAGATTTCTACATGTCATTAATTGTACTAATTTGTAAGAGTCCTTGCCTCTAAACTCAATTTCGCGTTGAACAGAAACATCCCAAACCTGAACATCTTTTTTAAGATGATTGTATTCATCCTCTATTGAGTCAAAAAAAGTAGGTAGCAACATATGATTATAAACTGTGTAACCCGTAACACCTTGTTTTTCTAATCTTGATGTAAAAGGTGTGCTTCTTAATCTTCTTGATTTAGATATTATAAAATTTTTATTTTGCATAATATTCTTTCTCTTTCACGTAATCTAAAAATATATTGCTGCTTAAATTAAAATTTTTATAATCATATAATAAGCCCATCAAATTTTTTTTAAAATTTAATATATTAATAAATTTTTTATCTTTAGTGTTAATTTTATTAAAAAATTTAATTTCAATTAAAAAATTTAAAGACTCTAAAAATACATCATTTTTATCTTTCTTATATTTATCAATTAATATTTTTGATGCATCGAATAAAGATGAATTTAAATCAATTGGTAACGATTTTAGATTTTCAGAAAATTTTATTATTTTACCTGGTGTAGAAATAGATAAAAAATCGTGTGTGAAATGATGTTCTAAATTATGATACTTTATTAAATGAGAAAATATATTTTTTTTACTTTCGTTATTTAAAAATATTTTTGTTTCTATCGCTCTGGATTTAATAGTTTCAATTAATTTTTTTCTCCCGTTATTGATTAAAATAAAATAATTATTTTCAGATGGTTCTTCAATAAGTTTTAATAAAGAATTAGCTGCATTAATATTTAACAAATCAACATCATCTAAAATAGTAAACCTTGGTAAATTATTAAATGAAGTAGTAGTAAAATTTTTTTTAATATTTCTAATATCTTCTATACTTGTTTTTTTTGTGTTTTCGTTTGATATATAAATAAAATTTTCGCAAATATTGGACAATATTAGATTATAAAAATTATTTTTATTATTAATTTCAAGATTTTCTAAATCATATTTAAAAGCGTTTCCAATTGATAAAATATAATTAATTAAATGAAAAGATAGCGTGAATTTACCAATCCCCTTTTCACCTGTTAACAGAATAACTTTAGGCATTTTTTTTAATTTATAAACATTTATAAAGTCATGAAAATAACCTTTTAAACCAAATAATTTTAAAGAGTAATGTTGAGATAAATTTTTCTTGTTTATAAATTCAGGCATTTAATTATTTTAATTTTTTAGTAACAATATTTAATATTTTACTTTCTACTTCAGTGCTATCATTAGAATTATCAAGTATAAAATATTTTTTTTTATTTTTTTTTCCCATTTTAATGAAAGCATTCTGCGCCTTAATATAAAAATTTTGTGAAAATTTGTCATATCTATTTTTCTTTTTCCTTTTTTTTAATCTTTTTAAAGCTTTAGAAATTTTTATTTTCATTACAAATGTAATATCCGGCTTAATACCTTGTAAAATATAATCATGTATTTTATCAATTAAGGCCTTGTTTACTTGTTTTCCATAAACTTGATAAGCAAAAGTTGAGTCTATAAATCTATCACAAATGAGTATTTTCTTTTTTTTAGATATTGGTTTGATTAAATTCTTAATATGTTCATTTCTAGCTGCTAAATAAAGCAATGTATCAGTATATTTGTCAAATTGCTTTTTAATGTCTCCGTTAAAATAATCTTTTAAAATAATTTTTCTTATTATTTCAGCGGTTTTTGTACCTCCTGGTTCTCTTGTTAAAATGGAGTCAATTCCCTTCTTTTTTAAATTATAAAATAATTTTTTACTTTGGTAAGATTTACCAGAACCCTCTATTCCTTCAAATACAATGAAAAAAAACTTTTTTTTAAACATCTCCCCAAATCATGTAATTAAAGGACATAAATAAACTTTTAAAAAAATTAACTTTATCTATGTTTTCATTTGCATACAAAGAAATATTTTTGATTTTATCTTCGCTTTCCTTGACTATAAGCGTGCCTATCTCATCCCCCTTTTTAATAGGAGCTTTAAGGGGTCCATTGTATTTAAGTGAAACTTTAAAATCTTTGACAGCTTTTTTGTTAATTGTTACAAAAATATCATTTTTTGTTGCTGCATCAACAAATTCTTTCTTGCCTAGCCATGTTTTAAATTTGAAACTAGATTCACCTTTTTTTGAAATCTTATATGTGTTTGTATTTCTTAAACCCCAAGAAATTAATTTAATAGTATCAGAGGATCTTTGTTGCTTTGTTTTAAATCCGCTTGCAACTGATATTAATCTTCTCTCTTTACCAATTACCGAACTAGCGAGAGAGTACTGTTCTACTGCTAAATAACCAGTTTTAATACCATCTGCACCAATAGTTTTATACAGGAGTGGGTTCCTATTTCCCTGTTTAATTGGATCACCACCTGTTCTATCCCAAGTAAAATCTTTTTCCCTAAAATATTCATAATATTTAGGATAATTTTTAATTAGATATTTTGACATGATAGCTATATCTCTAACAGTTGAATAATTGTCTGGATCATTAATTCCCGATGAATTTGTAAAATTAGTATTTTCTAATCCTAATTCTTCAGCTTTTTCGTTCATCATTTCAGCAAAGTTACTTTCTGTTCCCGCAATACCCTCGGCAAGAGCAACACATGCATCATTACCGGAGACAACAATTATTCCTCTTAAAAGATCTTCAACTGAAACTTTATCGTTCAACATTATAAACATGGAAGAATATCCGCTTTTAGACATTCTCCATGCATTTTCAGAAACGATAAACTCATCGTCTAGTTTTATTTTATCTTCTTTTAATAAATCAAAAGCAACAATGGAGGTCATAATTTTAGTCATTGACGCAGGATAAATGCTCATGTCAGGTTCTAATTCGTAAAGTATCTTGTCTGAATTATAATCAAGTAATATTGCTGTTTTCACATCAATTTTAGGTGAGGAAAGCGAATGTGAAATAAGTATAAAAAAAGAAGTTAATACAAGTATTTTAATTTTAATCATTCTGTTTAATATCAAGATCATCAAATCCATACTTATTTAACTCAAAGTAACGCTCTTTTAAAGTATTAATTGTTACATAAGGACCAGCAAACAATTGGAATTTATTTTTTGCTAATTTTCTAACCTTAAGATTTCCTTTATTAATATACTTTGGCTCTAAAAAATCTTTTAAATTTTCAGCTGATTCTTTAGAATAGAACTCACCCACTATGATTGTAAATTTTTTATTTTTTACAGTTTTGGGCATCTTATTGCTTGAAATATTATCGATTTTAACTTTTGTAATAGGTGCTCGATTTGAGACTCTTTGCTCTTCTGAATGAGTTACTGCTTTTTCTGCAACAAAAGACTTATTTTTAATTCTTTCTTGAATATCAACATAAGGCAAATCTTTATTTAACCCAATTTTATCAGAAACTTTTTCGGTTATAATTATTTTAAAAAAGTTTGGGTATTCAACTTTTTTACTTACTTTTAGTTCAATGGATTTATTATTTTCTGGATTTGTGATTTTGATTATAGAATTCTTTTTAATTTTATTATGTCCAATTACTAATCCAGACTCATCTAGTTTGGTAGAAACAATCTTATTCTCAAAGTCTTTATCATTATAAATGAGTGCAAAACCACTTGATGAGTAAGGATCAATAGTTGCTTTATTCAAATTTACTGATGAACAAGATGCTAAAACAAAAATTAAAATAATTAATTTATATTTCATTTTTAAACTTATTTTTTAAAGTGCATACAGCTAATGCAAATCTTAATGAACGATTCCACTTCAAGATGAGTTCATAATTATGAAAAACTATATAAGCTGGTTTTAAATTTTTTGCTCCCGGTATTATATCTTTGTCAGGAATAATGATTGCTGCGTTCATATTTTCATTTAAATTATCTTTTTCTATAGTTTTGATATATTTTTTAAAAAATTTAACTTTTTTTTTATTAGTTAACTTTTTGGCTGAACTATTTAAGTATTTAGAGGGAATTTCATCTTTAAGTTCAATCTTGTAAAAACACGGTTGATTTTTTTTCCATCCAATTTTTTTAATATAGTTAGCTGCGGATGCAAAAGAGTCTTCAATATTTTTTAATTCAATATTTTTATTTTTATTATAATCAATTGCGTAATTCTCAATTGTAGATGGCATAAACTGAAAATTACCGAATGCACCGGCCCATGATCCAAAAAGTATATTTTTATCAATTACACCTCTATCAATTAATTTTAGTAAAACAAGTAATTCGCTTGTAAAAAAGGCACTTCTTCTTTTATCAAAACTTAAAGTTGCTAAAGAAGAGATGATATCCATTTTGCCTAGATATTTACCAAAATTGGTTTCGATTCCCATTAGTGCTAATAAAAGTTCTTTTTCTACAAAAAAATTCTTTTCTATTTTATTTATTAAATCTTTTTCTTTTTTATATAAAAACAAACCTTTCTTGACCCTGTCCTTATTTGCCCTCTTGTTTATGTATGTATTAGTATCTTCATAAAATTCTGGTTGGTATCTATCGTATTCAATAACTTTAGATAAAAATTTTGCATTTTTCATGGCTGAATCAACAGTTTTTTTTGATATTCCCTGATTAACTGCTTTTTTTTTAAAATCAACTAACCATAAATCAAAATCATTAGATGTATTAGCATATGAAAAATTATTTATAAAAAAAATAAAACTTAATAATGCTAGAATGTGCAATCTTTTATTCATTTTTGATTGTCAAAAAAAACAATATATTAACTCATAACGATTTCAATTGATGATTTGATTAATTTTGCATATAAAACGTTATTCCGGAGGGGTGGCTGAGCGGTTGAAAGCACTAGTCTTGAAAACTAGCAATGGGGCAACTCATTCGTGGGTTCGAATCCCACCCCCTCCGCCATTA
>MDTB01142979.1_pt1 | contig 18275 bp, 10 predicted proteins | sample 811161 | NCBI WGS metagenome assembly MDTB01 (sample SAMN05326650, study PRJNA326480) | marine metagenome | isolation source: seawater | place: Mediterranean Sea | collected 2009
ATTACGAGGACTACAATCACAGATGCCCCCAATAGCACCAAAAAGCCGGCTAAGGCAAATACAATTCCTCCTATTCCCGAATCTGTATTCTCCTGAGTAGAGGCTGTTACCTCCAAATCTAAGTTTTCAGAGGAGATAATTACGTCATCAGGACCTAAGATTTCAACTCTAATAAAAGTAGATTTAGTTACAGCATTATCCGGAGTAATGCGAATATCGATGAATGTCACAGCTTGTTGATTTAAGCTAATGATTGGAGAATCAATTAATTCTACATCCCAATCTTCTGGTGCTAAAATCCTAACACGATGCTCAAATGGAGCATTTCCTGTATTTTGAATCTCTACTTCAACTTGGTTAGATTGCCCTGCCACAAGAATTGTAGGAGATTTTTCAGACCAAGAAATTGATGCTGATTCTACAGAAGCAACTCGAATTGATATTATTTCTAGTAAAGATAAATCTCCTGCAGTAACTATGGCTCCTATAGCGGGCTGAGAACCGGGTGTGACATCAGTAGGCATAACAACAGTACAAGTCAAGTAACCTGAAGAACCACCGGCTAATTCACCTGGTGAATCGCATTCATAATTCCACCCTGATGCTACATCTAATGAATAAACTCCAGACCATGGGGTAGTTCCATCATTTTCTACAAGCCATTCTAGTAAAAATCCAGGAGAACCAGTTGTTACATCTCCCGCTGATAACGGGGTTGTTCCAATAGATCCATTAGCCAACAATATTGATGAAAATGAAATTTGTCCGCTATATTCTTCCTGAACTTGAATTTGTAACGGGACACTAACTGAATATCCACTTTCAGTAACAAATTGAAGTTGGATAGTTCCACTAGAAGCGAGTCCATTTCCAGTTACAGCAATACCAAAAATTGCCTCATCTCCTTGTACTACAGTAAATGGCGATAATGAACTGCTTAAATCCCATCCAGAAGGGCGATTATCTGCATTTGGAGTGACGACGACATCTTGATTCCCTGTATTCGTAATTGTGTATTGAAGAGTAAGAGTTGCATCCTTAGAAACTACGCCGATTTGAGTATCTAAACGAGCAGTTAATCTATCAAAAGACTGTACCTTTAGAGGGATCTCAATCTCCCATGATTCCGTTGGGTCTACTTGTGATGTTGCTACGAGTTTTGCCGTTAAACTAGTTCCAGCAGCAATCATAACTGAAGGGGGAATTGCAGTCATATTGATTCTAATTTGTTCTCCAATTTCCATAGTACCTGTGGATCCTCCGGAAGCACCCTTTGTGGAACCAAGTTCATCGAATCCCATGCTCCAACTTTGAGGAGCATCGATTCTCAAATCATATCCTTGAACACCATTTCCACGATTTGACATCAGTACCTCAAATGAAGTATTTTGAACAGGATGGAGAGTAACCAGTGAAGTGGTAGACTGGAATTGAACGTCGGGAAGAACCGGAACAATCAACATTAAATCAATAGGAAATTGAATATTATTATCTTCATCAGTCCCAGTTATTGTTATTCGATAATTTCCTGGATCTGGTGGCGAAGGATGAACCAAAGTGTAAGTTACATCGGCAATTTCACTACCTTCAAGAGGCATCGAAGTTCTATTGAATGAATTAAACCAAGAAAAAGATGAACCATCAAAATCCCTGATTGCAGGACCTGATTGCATTGAAGCATTAGTTGGGACTAATGCTGTATTCTTAATTCTCAATGTCCAAGTGCTAGAAGCCTGATCAGCAGAAGTTACAACCTGAGTTGCTTGAATAACATCTACCCTTATACCAGGAGCTGAAACAATAAGCGGGATATTTGCCACATTATTATCTTCATCTGATTCTTCAATTGCTTCATCAGGATCTATATTGATTCGTAATGTCACTTCTCCTTCATCCTGAGGAGTCCACTGCCATTGAAGTACTCGAGTGACTCCGGGGCCAATGGTGACTGTCTGGCGGCCTAAATCTGTCCCTAATGTACCAACTTTGAGTATTCCTGCTTCGACAACAAGATCTAGTGCTCGACCACTACCTTGGTTGGAAATAGGAACAGAAATTGTCATCTCTTCACCTACTTGAGGAACCTCAGATGAATAAGATACATCAGATAAAACAACTATTGGATCAGATCGAAGATCATTTACATTCACTCCACGAACTGCAATTGAATAAGGTTGCTCACTCCTACCTCCTCCGTGATATACATCAGATACCCTAACAGTCCAAACACCTGCAATTGCTGAATCAACTAGAACTACTTCGAGATTATTAGTTGAATCAGGAGAGCCGCCTGGTGCAGAACGACCCGATTGGAAATTATTTCCAAGATAGGAAGTAGTGCCATCTGGAGCAACTACTTCAAGATCTAGATTATTTCTTAACTGACTAGAACTAGATGAACTACCTTGATAATCAGACCACGCTAATACTACTTTCAATGGAGAATTAGATCGAGTCAGATTGAACTCATAAGTAGCAGAATTACCAGACCGAAGACTATTCCTATCATCAACAAAAATCCCTACATCTGTTCCAGGAACTAAGGAATTTGCAACATTAATCCTCCCCCATCCCTCATTATCGTTAGGTATATCTCTAGAGCCCATATCTTCTGCGCCCAAAACCAACAATGCCTTGACTAACGAACCTTGTGGAGAGGGGCGACCAGCTATTTCGGTAAGATATTCATGAACAAGTGCAGAAGCACCTGCAGCATTTGGAGCCGCCATCGAAGTACCTGAATATTCGATATACCATGTGCTCTTCCAACTATTTCCACCTGTATCTTGAGCATCCTGAGAAAGACACGATCTTACCCAAGATCCTGGAGCAGCCAAATCTGGTTTAATTCTGCCATCGTCGGTCGGCCCTTTACTGCTAGACTGGGCGATAGTATCAGGAGCACTGCCTCCTCTATTGTGATGATTAGCAACAGCAATTGAATTCTTAGCTGTAGCAGGCGGTGTTAACCCCGTATTCCCATCATTACCTGCAGAATACAAAACAGTAAATCCATCATATGACCAAAATTGATCGTATTGAGATGTCCTGCTATCTACGTCAGCAGCAGAAGTAGTATACTTTCCATGATCACCTTGAGATCCCCACGAATTAGTGTGAATCTGAACATCAGCATTGTAAGCAGTACGTAACATATAGTCAACACTAGCTCCTGAAAATTGACCCGAAGAGTCATCTTCCATTGCTTGGAAATATAGTTCAGCCTTTGGAGCAACCCCTGCATATCCCCCTCGACTTCCATCGCCCAAAACTGTACAAGCTACATGAGTCCCATGACCTGAATGTCTATCTTCTGTGGAAGAATCACCCCATGTCATTGATTCAACATGTGTAATTCTACCATTCATATCTCCATGGTCCTGATCAATCCCAGAATCTGCAACAGCAACAGTAATTCCTGAGCCATTTAATTCAGAAATGAATGCATTAGCAGTATCTGCCACTCGCATATGGACCAAAGACCGATCGTTGTGTATCTCCCACTGAGGAGGGAATGATATCCACGCAACTGATGGATTTGTAGCTAAGATTGGAATTGTGGCTGCACTTACTTCTGCCTCAACTCTACCATCACCCCAAGGACGAATTTCAAAAACATTTAATTCTGAAAAATCATGAATTTGTTCATCAATTTCCACCATGGAATTAAGATCTCCTGAAGTATCTCTCCAACCAGTAATCAATACAGTAATTCGATCTTCAGGATTCATTGATTCCACCGTATTCCTAACTGATTCATCAACAACTAAAGCTATTGGAACTGATGATGTTGAAATTATTCCAGAAACAGAAGAAGCAGCAACTAAGCCTTCTTTATTACCTTGAATTAGAAATCCAGTGGGAGGAATCAATGATTTGACAGAAACTGTTTCTAAAGAAGAAAGGATTTCTCGGGTATTCCAAGGATCTACACCACTATCTAACAAAATCAAAGATAGATCTTCTCTGGGCGAAGAAAAGATTTCACCAACATTATTCGACATTTCCCAACCAGTTGTAGACAACGAACCAACTGGAGTATCTGCGCCAGGATTCCTAAGTGAAACTGAAACATCATCAAATGACGTTGGAGAAACACCTCTTATTGAATCAGGATCAGGTTCTAGTGCAATAGGAGATTCAGGAATAATCGAGATACTATCTCCCATTGAATAATCCTCTGGAGATGAAATAAATGCAAAATTCAAGAGAAGGAGCAGAACAAGGCCTATTGCTAGTCTTGAGCGTGCCATGATTACAACTCCAACGAACCAGATTTAGGGCTTCGCACCTCTCGACAATCAAAACCAATGAGTTTCCCCTTCATCACGAAAAGTTTCAGTTGTCCATTCACCAACTATGTGTATCCAAGTTTTCTCAACTGATTCTCCTCTATGATTTGTGTAACTCAAATGAATGTTAATACTATAATTCTCCCAAACAGATGCCCCAGAAATAGTCAATTCTAAATCATCACCTGCAACAGAAACATGACCGGGTAGACTAGAAGTTTCAAACGTAGAAGAACCCAAGAGGCCATCCTCCATATCTCTAAACTCTAATTCAACTTGTAAATTGGTAACTTCTCGACTCCCATGATTGTGGATTTGAGATAAAACAACATGTCCCGGTCCTCCCTGCATATACACAGTATCAATGACAATTTCATCCCGAGGAATCATCCAATACCATACTCCAAAAGAACTGACTAACAATAGTAAAACTAACCCTGTAGCTAGAATGACTCTTCCTGGAGTAACTACTGATACAATATCCTTAGCTTGAGCAAGAGCACCATAAGCTCGCTCTACATCTTCAAGTGCAACTTTACGTCCAGCAATATCAATAGTAATATCATCAATATCTTCTTCAAATTCATCTAAATTGTCTAAGACCATTTAATCACCTCCGAAAAAAGTAGCACAGACTGTAAATATTCCAGTAGACATTGGTTCAGGTACCATGTAATGGGTAGTAGAACCATCAAAGCCAGGCATCACGTTTAGTAAAGAAAGATCAGAGGCTATTCCGTTTACTCCAACGGATGTACCAGTTGGAATTCTTGATGTCTGTTGGGCATCAATCAATACTGCTCTGCCATCCCATTTAATTCCCATGAAATCTACTGAGGCTCTCGAAGACATCAGAATACGCCCGCCTTGAACATCATCAATTTTGAAAATCGGATATGCTTTACCTATGTAACTCAATGAAATTGTTGCAGATTTCAAATTCTCTCCCATTGCTTCCATTTGTTCAAGAACAATTCCGGGCTGAATAGGAACGTTGCTTTGTCTCATGTATAAATTACGAATCCCGATTCCACTAGATCTAATCGCTAAATTATAATCTTCATCTAATGTCACAGTCATTCTATCCATCAAATCCTCTGCTAACAAAACAGTATCACCGCGTTGATTGATTGCTCTTCCTGTAATTTCCATATACAAATCCATACCTGCTGAAGATGCGGTGAAATCAAATTCAGGAATTCCTTGGAATGATGTTGGTCGAGTAATATCAAAAATAGTTGCAGGATCTGTGGTTAAGTCAATTTCTCCAGGGACATCTTTCAAAAATATAGTTGCAGGCCACCATTCTCCTGCCGACCATTGCAATTGTTGAAGCATAACTGATTTTACAGAGTCTCCTTGAATTCTTTCGGATTCAGGAACTGAGAGAGATACTGATATTGATTCGCCAATTGATGCATAAAGATCTATTTCTCCAGGAATATCCGATACGAATAATTGAGATTTAGTTCCTAAATCCCTATCAAGAATAGATGCAATCACATAATCTAGTCTTTGTGATAATTTATAATTTGTAGAAGTGGTAACTTCACTAACAGCACCTAGGTTTCTTGTACTGAATGATGTTTCAACAGAAACTTCTGTGGATTGTCCTTCTACGAATCCAATCAGAGCTAAGTCCAAATCTTGTCCATCGAATCCTTTTATTTCAACGATAAATTCTTCACGAGCTGGAATCCAATCAGACATCTCTACTTCAATATCCCATATCTCAAGACCGGATTCATTTCTGAATGAAATTGCAGTCTTTACATCAGGTGCTAATCCGGGAAGCCAAGTTCGAACATGGAATCCTTGCTCATCATCTCTTTCCAAGGCTGTCATTGAAATCCCATGTCTCCATGTTGGAGGTTCTATCTCAAGTGACCCTTGACGAGCATCTACAGTTAGATCAAAATGCCTATCAGCATCAAGTTCGAATCCTAGGGACAACTCAGAGGAGGTAGATTCTCCTGCCTTTCCTGTAACTGTCTCAGTTAAATCTGCAAGAAGTCGATTCATACTACCTCCAAGTTCTGACATCCCGTCCATGAATGATGCTAAACCTTGGAGACCCTGTGAAGTATTGAACTCGGGAATAATGATTTCTGGACCTCCTAAGTTATCTGCACTAGGAACATCTAATCCTATTACTCCAGGCAAGGGATTGAATAATGCGCGTACATGTAATCCACGAGTATCCGGAGAACCAAGGGCAGGTACATGCTGAATAGATGATCTGAAAGGTAAAGATCCGTCTATGTGTAATTCAATTCGATCTAATGCCTCAGGGTCTGAATTTGTATCTGCAATCAGGTAGGCAGCACGAGAAATATTTGTCATTCTAGCTGACATATAAGCCGTGTCAGTAGGACCATCGTGGTAGTATAGGAAATGATCTCCGTCCATAGTTCCTGGAATTGAATGATTTGAAATTTGAATTTCCACACTAGACATCGGCGATGATGCATTCCAAGAAAATGAATCTGAAACCTCCATATCAAAATTGATAGGAATGCCGCGCATCCTTATTGCTTGAACATGATTTTCATCCTTCCCAATGTATGTTATTTCTTCAATTTCTGCACTAGAAGACCAAGACATTTGTCCAGGAAGTACAGTAATCTCAATTGAATCGGGAATTGAACTAATTCGAACTAAATGAATAGAGGAGCTATCCATTGTTCCATTATCATGAGAAACAAAACCAACGCGTAAGGATTCATTTTGAATTGTTTTCAATCCAATAACTTGCCTATCTAAGGAAGTATCATCGGCAATATCTGCGGCACTAAATCCTCTCATTCTCACACTAAGAGCAATTGGCATCAGGGGCTCTCTTGCTCCCGATCTACCCTGCACTAAATTCAGATCTCTATCTTCAGAAAGTAAAATATGATCACCTGGTAATGTGGGATGACCTGAGGTACCCAAATCCATCTCAATCATTCCCAAAGTCATAGGAAGACGATTTACACTAATATCATCAAACATTTGCAAATGAAAATCTGAACCAGATAAGCCAGAACCTGAAGTCATGCCTCCGCTTATTGCCTCTCCTAATGCTTCAGGGACTGCATTTAATGCCCCTCCAATCCCAATAAAAATGTCAACTAAATTCAAGATAGTAGTATCCAAAATTCTAGAAAAGAAATCTAAATTATCTGAATTATCAAGAGATACATTAGTTCCTTCGTCCGTATTTCCTATAGAAAATGAACCATATAGAACCAAAGCAGTTGGAAGTTGTTGCATTTTAGTTCTAATTTGACGACGATCTTCATCAGCACCTTCTCTTAGGAACCAAGATCCGTAATCTATCTCATCTACTGATTGTACAGATCGAATCAATACCAAAGATTGTGGTGGATCTGCTGGGTTTACAGGCAAAGAAGGATCATTATCATTCTGAGTCGTATCCTTGGAAAAATTCTTCAAAGCGATAATCAAACCTAATCTACTCGGAATTTGACCAGGGAGTTCGGGTGCTTTGTTTGAACCAAGCATTGTGAATATTCTATTAATTTCTAATTGACTCATGCTACCTTGTGGCATTCCTCTCAGCCAACCTGAACTTTCTGTTACATTTCCATAAGTTCCTCCTAACTCTGAAGGGGCTTTGTTTCGTCGGTCTTCGTGGAAATGAACATGAATATCAGCTCTACGATCAGAATAATACTCTATTGAAGTCAAAGAACCCTCTCCTACATCTGCAACTGTGGTTGATAAAACTGAATCTGAACGAATTACTAAATCCACTTCACTTGGGATTCTATCATCCAAACCTCTAGGATGAGCACTAAATTCGATGTAGGCTAATTCAATCAATGAACGAGCCCCATCAACAGGTTCACTAAGATGAACGTATCCAAAACCTGCTAAAATTCCACAACCATGTTCTGTAGGGATTTCACTCGCATCTGTTAGTGGATCATATGTAGATGGGCATGCAGTACTTCCTAGTGTTTCAAGATGAATTGCATATGGGGACGAAATAGAAACTAATTGAATTCCGGATAGATCTATACCGGTAAGTGAAACGAGTAAACCTAGTGACAATCCATTGATTCCACTAAGGGCGGTATCGGCAATATCGAACCAAATTCGTTCTAAACCAACTTCTAACGATGTTGCCTCTGGAGGTATTTTGTGAAATGTATCAATAATCCAAATATAACTAGGCCCTGTTGACCCAAAAAATAATGATTCAGAAAATGTGAATTGCTTGAAAAGAGAAACTCGTAGTTCCCCCATATTATTCCAAACTGCATCACCAGTATCTGAGGAAGGAGTTGCAGAACAACCTGCATCGAACAAATCTACTTGGCCATCAAACATCTCTACAGAAAATTCGACTGTAGGTTCTAACCACAATGTGGTTCCTTCAACTCCGGCTCCGTCATTAGGATCAATGGAGACGGTTAATCCAACAGAGACATCGTATCCACAATCTCCAGGATCATTTGGACTATCCGGAATCCCATCGCCGTTTGTATCTATCAAAGTTGGAGTATTGCCGTCATCAAGAAAATCATCGATATCAATCTCATGCTCAAATGGTTCAGGAGAAAATAAAAGCGATGTAAGAGATGCTGAGAAATCCACAACTTCGAATTTGTCAACTACTGTTCCATCATTTCCTTCATAATGAGTCCAAATCACATAATCAGTAATATTGATCAGAGTATTGAGAATACTGTCTGTTGCTCCAGGAGGGGCGTTCGCTGGATCTAGAATAATATCAAAAGGATCGGGGTGATCTACTGGTTGAATATCAATTTGTTTGAAACTAGCGTCTGACATCGGATTATCTGCTAACGCCAATGCATCATAAGCTCCTGATGGGCGGATAGCTGCATCGACAGATGCCATTGCGGATTCTGCAGATGCGGATTCTCCATCATCTGCTAACAATCCACCTCTTACATCTAATGCATCATGCAAATCTGTTAGTACACCTAAGTCACGATTTTCGATTTGTATAGCCGCATTAGCAACAGGTACGGGGAGCCAAACACTCATCAACATCAAGAGGATTAGGAAGATGCTCGTCCTCCCATGGTTTCGAGGCCCCTCTGTATCCATTGTTAATCACCTCTACGAACTCATCTTTAGCATATTGCTGTTAATGTTCAAAATAGGCTCATCGTTGAACAAACTCAATTGAGCCACAATGTGGACAAGCCGTTTTCCCAGAATTTACCCCTGAAGGAAGATCAACCTCAAATGATTCATCGCATGATGAACAATTTGTTGTAATTGTTGTAGGTAATTCATTGATAGGTTCTTCTAATGAAGAAGATGTAGACATATTTGGAATTTCTATTCCCAATGTTGAAGGGGAAGAAGACGATGTTTTTACATCATCTATTTGAACAGATTCAGATTGTTCTTCTGGAATATTCTGCTCAACTTCTTCGGAGAATAAATCGTCCAAAACTTCACTAGATTCGATTGTAGAAGTTCGCTGAATTTCTGAAGATGACATTCCAGCAATTGATTCAAAATCATTAGATCTTCTAGAGGAATACATCTGAGATTGCTCTTCCACAGTAAGAGGGGGGGCTTCATCAGATTTTTCTGCTTCCTCCTCTGCAATAATTTCGGCCACACGACGAGAGGTAGAGCGTTGCCAAATAAATGCTACAATTGCTAGCAGAATTAGAATAGCTATCAAAATAATAATCGCAATCATTGCAAAGGATATGGAACTGGATGTTTCTTCTACTTGAGGATTCAAAATAGTAACTGTGAATGTTTCAATTGAAGTTAAACCAGCCTCATTAGAGACAACACATGAAACAAAACGGCTTCCACCTGTATCGTAACTAATACTAATACTTGAACCAACCAAATCGATATCATCATCAGAAACACCATTTGAATCAGAGTCAATAGAACCATCAATATCCCATTCATATGTCAAATTCGATGATTCTGGATCATTTGCACTAATGCTGAAAGTAACAGATTCCCCTGGATTGACTATCTGGGTTCCAGATATTGAAGAAGTAATAGGTGCAGTAGTATCTGAAATTTGTACTGTAATGTTTGATTCTGATGTTAATCCATACAAATCATAAACACGGAGAGTGATAATTCGGTTACCTATATCAGTTGGTGAATCAAAAGAATATGTTAGTGATGTACCTGATTGATTCTGAGTTTGGACTATCACTCCATCTACTAGCCATTCTTCTTTAGCAACCTCTCCATTATCTGAAGATTGTCCTGAAATTGTAAATGATTCTCCTACCCCTCTTTCAATATCTCCACTAACAAGAATTTGAGATATAGGGGGAGTACTATCGATTACATTTACATCTACAGATTCGGAATCGGTTCTGCCATCTGTAGATGTAATAGTAACTTCAACAGTCCTCTGACCCTCGGTTGTCCAGCATAATGAGACTGAGTTTCCAGTAGTTAGTGTACTACAATCTGCTTCAGGGAACGACCATGAAAATCCTGCAGGATCTAATTGATTCCAATCATTCGGAGTTGTTAACGTAGAAAGTGAAATTATCTGACCTACATCAACCTGAAGTAAATCATCAGAACTGGAAATCTCTGCATTCAAAATAGGTAAAATGGATAGCACAACTCCTAATCTTGCAGGAGTTGAACCAGATCCCCCTCCTGTGGGAGATGCTGTATTGTCCAACATAAGATACAAATCTTGATCTGCATGAACTGCTGGAACTAACCAAGAACGGGATGAAGAAGACGATATTGAAAGAATATCTGTATCAGAAATTCTGAAATCATTGGAATAATCTTGTAAATACAGATCTTTCTGCTGATTTGTCATAAAGAAAACATCCGGAGAACCTTCTATTTCAAGAGCCTCAATTAAAATCTGGGTGCCTTCTCTGAAACTAAATGGGCCTGCAATATTTCTTCCTTCTCCTGTATCTATCGACCACAACATATCATGAAGAGTCCAAGAACGAATCGAAGCCGCTTCTATTGTGATACTTCCAGTAGCAGAATACCCGCCATTGGAACCTTGGTCATCATCTTGAGGATGATCAAGGTTATCGATGACAATGTACCAATTAGTTTGAGATTTATTTAGGGGAGCAGTCCAACGCCATTCTGCAGTGCCGTTCAACGATTCGAGTGTACCTTTCTCATCCCATACATTTGATGTTCGATATGATTGATCATTAGAATATACTGACAAACCTGCTTGAGAGAAAATCAAAACGTCGACCGAATTATCTGTTTGAAATTGAATCAAATGAACGTCACCTGGAACTATACTACCTAATGCAAAAACAGCACATTCCTGATCTTGGAGTGACCATGAAGATGAGCCGGAAATACAATCTGTTTCTCTAGACTCGGTAGCATTCACAGTAGGAATTACAAGCCCGAGAATCAGAATAGTGGTTACTACCATTACCCGGCGCATAGATTGAAACCTACCTCTTACAACTTGAATTAATCCACTAAAAGCATCATGATTTCAATACCTATACGATTGAAATCCATTCTTCAAGGCCTTTTCTATCAAGATGAATTGAGCCATCTAAATTTATTGAGATTCTATCACCATCTTCTAAAACATGAGATTCATTAAACTCTGAACGAGCCTCTTCTTCTAAATGAGATAAATCTTGAAACCTAGAAGAGAAATGGGTTAACCCAAGAAAGTTAACACCCATATGAGATGCGATTTTAGCAGCATCTCTAGCTGTACTATGTCCATAAGATGCAGCCTTATCTTCCAGAGAATCATCAAAGGTTGACTCATGGATTAACACATCTATTGGTGATTTCATTTCAATAAAAGATGAAACATCAGAGGAGGTATCTCCAGAAATTAATAATGAACGGGACGGTCTATTTGGACCCCTATATTTTGCAGCGTGTGAGATATCTGAAGCAATCTCTCGAATGGATTTCTCATCGTGACCATCATCAATTGCTGCTGAACGATCAAACTTTCCAGGAAGATCTGGGGTTGAAAAATGATAAGCAATTGAAGGAACATCTAAGTGATTTGTAACATAAGCATGTACACTCATTTGATCTTCGTGAGAAATGGAAATACCTTCTACACCAATTTCATCTACTGGGTAGAGAATCCATTCAACATCAAACTGAAATGATCCATTTTTCCCCCCATGCTTTTTCCACCAATCAAATTGAATTGCTAAATCTCCAGAATAAATTCCTGAATCATGATCGGGGACCTCTCCAGGTCTGTCCTTTATCCAATTCAGTGCTGCAATAGATGTAGGGCCATGAATTTCAAGTTTTGATTTTCGTCCATCCTTATCCATTGAATGTAACATGGGTAAAACACCCCAACAATGATCAAGATGTGCATGTGTGAGATATATTGCCTGTAATTTTGAGATCTTTGTTCTTTCACTTGAACCTATAGAGCGGAGCCATCTATCGTGTCCTGCAATTCGTTGTTGCATTCCTTCTCCACAATCAATGAGAAATGATCCAGTCGGGCTATTCAAAAATGAACCTGATACGCTTCTATCCTTAGTTGGCTTAGCAGATGAAGTACCAAGCACATGGAGAGAAATCATGTCTTGCTCATTGGACACATACACATGAAACCTCCCAATTTATCGAGATTTAGGAATAGGAGTTTGAGGGAACCAACGCAAAACTACTACATCTCCAATAGAGCGGACCCAACGCCAAGGAATTGCAATGTGAATGCTGTCTTCAACAATTTGAGGAGGAGGACTAGTCACGAAAAGGTGGGTAATTGATGTTGATTCTACATCCACAATTGCATCATGCACCATTCCCAAAACACGACCATCTGGTAATATGACCGGACGTGAACGAAGTGCATCGGAACGCATGTCAGTCATGATGTATCAGCACACATGGTGGGCATTGAACCTTATCCGAAAAATCGATGAAAGTAATCACTTACCACGATTTTTGTTTGCAGCGAGACTAGGGCGTAACTTTTCTGCACCCTTGCCCTTATTGTATAATCCTCTACCACGCTTTCCAGCACTTGTCTTTCCACGATGAGCACGTCCACGATTGCTAGAATTAGTCATTGGATTCAGATGCTTATCGGCTTTAATGACTGGATGAGCAGGATCAACACAAATCACTTCGAAGAATTTGTTTTTCCCATCTTCTCCGACCCAGTATGAATTCAAAACTTCAAGATTAGGATAACGACGAGATACTCTTTCTTCGGCTATTCTTTGAGTAGACTTGGCCATGGTGATTTTCTTAATACCTGCCTTAGAGGGTTTTCTCTTCATGTGGATTTTACCCTTGCGTAAACCACCTCGACGGACTCGAGTTCGAATCATTACGACTCCTTGCTTGGCTTTGTATCCCATTCTTCGAGCAGCGTCAATACGAGTTGGCTTTGCAATGCGTTGGAAAACCGGTTCTCGTCTCCATTGAGCTTGCCTATCTCTGCGATGATGAGTAGACATAGAGGCCTTAGGACGCTTCCATGCCTCACGGACATGATGATATGCGGACTTACCCATACGAACCCCTCTAAGCATCTCGGCGAGATACACCGCATATAAGACCGTTCGGATTCAGTGAAGAATTTTCAAACATGAATTCTTTGAATTATATGTGGTCATTTTTCTATTAATTCATGTCGAATAATATTTGCGAACAAAAGCAGTGTGTAGTTTGTAAAATTCCATTCCATCTTTTGACTAATATCACGGATGAACAAATTTGTCAAACATGTAGAGCAGTGTTCCAAATTAATATGGAACCACCACTACAAAAATCATTAGAATTGTTAAGAACAATTACTGTTGAAGGTAATGGATTTGTAGAGATAGATGGGAATGAATTTATTGTTGAAGGAACTTCAGGACTAGGTTACCGCTTTGAATTTCAAAACCCCTACAAAATGGGAGTCGAATGTTATAGATCAAAAGCGGCTGCATTGAACTCAGAAAATGAATTATGTTTGCATCCATGCATAGATTTAGATGATGAAATAATAGAAATCCCAATTGGAGATTTAGTATTTACATATGCTATGACATTATCAAATGATATAGACTGTGCAAAACAAATTGATACTCTTGAAAACTGTATTTCTTTTAGAGATTCAATTTCTTTTTCACCAACACAAAAGGAATGGAATGAGGCTGTAGATACAAGAAGAAATAATGCTGCAGAACAAAGATTTGGAGGTCCTTTTCATGTTGATGAAGAAGACGACATATGGTTCCATGAGGATTTTGATTTTCCAGAAGACTTTGACGTAATTAATGAAGAAGTAATAGGTACGGATGATGATACAACAGTTGCTGGAATGTCACAGAGGTCTCAAGAAAGAATCGATAGATTCATGCTAGATTTAGAAAGAAACTAATCTTCAATATATGCATCTTTGGCAGCATCAACATCAGCTTTACGAATCTCAGATAATTGTCTCAATGCTTCCATAGCTACTTGTGGATCCTTGGAAGATTGAGCAATCTCTGTTAGAGTTGCAATGATTGCTTCAGATCCTTTAGATGCAGCATCTATACGATTTTGCTCTCTACCTGCTTCCATTTCCATTCGTTCTCTCTTTCTAGCTTGAACTTGATCAAACATTTCCATAGCACTCTTCTGCTTCCTTTCTTCAGTTTGATGTTCATTTTCTTGAAGAATTCGTTTCCTTTCAGCTTCTCGTTCTGCGAGACTTACTTGATGATCTGCTTCTGCCATTTCTTGATCTCTACGGAGTCCCTCTCTTACGGAATACAATCTAGCTGTCTGATTCCATCGCTCTAAATCTAAATCACCAGCAGCACGTAATGCTGCAAGATCTATTTCGGACTTTGCTCTCTCTTCGGCTGCTAGTGAAGACATTCGAGATCTTGCTTCTAATTCTGCTGCGCGTAAATTAGCTGCTAGAATTTTCTCCATCTCCATAATTTGTTGTTCTTCCATTATTGCATTTCGATCAGCCATTGCAGAAAGATCCGCTCTCATCTTCAATACCCTCTCAGCTTCAGTAGTATTCCAATTGACAAATGACGTTTGAAGTTGTACACCCAGCGATTCAAATGTCGAACGCATTCCGGTACGAACCTCCATCATCAAATCAGATGTTGCGTCAACATTGCGCAACTGATCTTCAGTAATTTGATGAATTACTGGCTTCAATCGAGCATTTACCTCAGACTCAAGGATTTCTACTAATGTTGCGGCTGTGATTTCCATATTCCCTTTCGCTGGAAGTTGAAGTAATCTAGAGGCAGACTCTCTAGAAAAACTAACTCTCATAACCATAAAACCTGAAGCCGAACGGCCGTCAGATGTCATTCCGTCTATTCGTAAAATCAATTCATGTGGACCTAAGAAGACAAAAAGAAATGTTCGCTTTGGATTTCCACGACCAAACATCTTCGAGAGGACACCTGCTTCTGGGTTTACCTCCATATGTTTCTGTGTAGCAATTCCTGAAATTCTTCCATCCTCGACAACCACACATGCCTCATTGGGCTTTAGTGTAACTTCAGCACCCTTAGGAACATCTCGATCATGAACATATTTTGCAATCACAGCAGGGTTGTTTCTCCATTTGTAGCTCTTATCACTCATTCTTTCACCTCTTTACCAATCCATCAATATACATGTTCCTTTCAAGGAAGTGATTTCTTGCTCGAGCAAGTTTATCATGGACCATATTTATGGAAATCTCTCCTTCAATTTCAACTTCTCCAGGAGATAAAATTGCATTAATTAATCTAGTGCAATCAACCATCATATTGAGTGTTTTAAGATCATGTTCTACAATTTTCTTCTGACCTTTTCTACTTAGTTTCCCAGCTCCATCGTGTATCGATGTAGGAGAACCCGTTACAGCCATTTGAGCATCATCTGAAACTCCTTGTAAAGTAACTAAAACCTCTTCACATTCATTTCGTAAAGTACGATCTCCTTCTTGATGGGCACGTGATTGAATTCTTTCTAAATGTCCGCGCATCATATCAGTTCTTCTTCTGATTTCTCCTCGAACTGCTTGATCGGATTTCAAAAATTTACCTTTTTCATATCCATCATATGCAGTAGCTAATGCTCTAACACCATTAATCAGAACCGGTAGTGCTAGAGTAGTCGGCTCCATGAACTAATTACATCCATGGAAGGGTATGAAACCTTTGATGGGGGGCCCAAGTAAATTTCAACCATAGATTAGACTAATTATCTGGATGCTTTACGCACTATCATGCCATTCTGCAGACAGTGTGGAAAGGAAGTCGAAAGTGATTGGAAAATATGTCCATTTTGTGGAGAACCACAAGATATTGGAAATGATAAATCTGAATCACCTGGCCCTCTTCAATTCCAAGATTCTGCAATGTCAGGCGATATACATCATACTGTAATCAATAACGATGTAGACGCTGTAACAAATGCAGTAATTATGGCCTTAGACAAACTTGGAGTTGTTTCAAATGATTCAGCAAGGGAAGTTCCTGTCGAACTTGTTGCTCCAGAAATTCAGCGTCTAAGTGTAGGAGACGCCGTTGATTATTTCAGCCCAACAAACGAACGTTGGTTGGATAATTGTACAGTAACAGAAGTTAATGAAGATGGAACATATGTTGTTTCGGTCCCAAAGAGTAGTAGAACGGAAACAAAATATGCAGTTTCAATTGGAGATTCCCCTGGATGCATTCGACCTTCTCAACCTCTATTTACAATAGGAAATAGGGTTCTATCTAATTGGAAAAACGCTGGACCTCTATACTTTGGCACTATTGCTGATTTAAATCCAGATGGAACATATGATATCCAATACGATGATGGAGATGCAGAATTAAGGGTTGAACAATCACGAATTCATCTTGCTCCAAATCTAAGTGTAGGAGATCGTGTTTTCGTGAATTGGAAAGCTCATGGATACTATTTCCCTGCATATGTTGCAGCTATTCATCCAGATCATACAATAAGAGTAGATTATGATGATGGAGACAAAGAAGATAATGTACCACTATCTAGAGTGAGAGTAATTACTGAAGAAAACACAGAAGTAATGGAATATGCAGATGCAATTTCAGAATCTGAAGAAGAATTACTTCAAGCATTCCGCGTATTCGATACTCAAGAAACTGGAACCATTTCAGCAACTGAACTATTTCGAATACTTACTGAAATGGGAGATCAACCTATCGACCAATCAGAAGTGTTTGAATTGTTCAATGACCTAGAAATTGAAATGGATGCTGAATTAGATTACAGACAATTAGCTAAATGGCTAGTAAGTCCTTAATTCAATCATCAAGAGGACGTCCTCCGACGACGAATCCACGATATCTATGCATATATTCGACAAAAATAGGACTCAACGAAACAGACTCAAGATGTTGAGTTGTGAAAGGAGGAGAATCGGGGGAATAATCTGGGTTTTGGAGGCCTAACGGCCAATCAGGATGTGCAATTCCAACACGCCCTACTCCAACTAAATCTGCTCCTTCATCCATCACAAATCGTACATCATTCGAAGTCCAAATACTTCCTGTAGAAATTAATGGAAAATCAATGGGCAGTACTTCTCGGAATCTACGAGTAAGTGTTTGAGAGTCTCCCGAAGCACCTTCTGGTCCTTTGAAAACATCCCAACATGAAATGTGTAGGGCATCAATTTCAGTTTCTATCAAGCGTTTAGCCAACTCTAGACTATCCTCCAATGTTATTCCGAGGTTCTTAATTTCTGGAGAAATTCTTACAACAACTACAAAGGAAGGACTCGTGCGTTTTTTCACTTCTTCAATGATTCTGATTAAGAAACGTGATCGACCGTTTAAATCTCCTCCCCACAAGTCAGTTCTGCGATTGGTAACAGTACCTAGAAACTGAGCAATAAGATATCCGTGAGCCCCATGGATCTCAACTCCATCTATTCCTGCTTTTTCACATCTTTCTGCGGCAGCAGCAAAGGCCTCAATTGTATATTGAATCTCATCTTCGGTCATTTCTCGAGCTGGTTCGTTTCCGTTCTTCTCATCATTA
>MDTB01132325.1_pt1 | contig 18274 bp, 24 predicted proteins | sample 811161 | NCBI WGS metagenome assembly MDTB01 (sample SAMN05326650, study PRJNA326480) | marine metagenome | isolation source: seawater | place: Mediterranean Sea | collected 2009
CAACTAAAAGCCCTCTTCCGCACATTGTTGCTATTTTCACAATAGTTTTATTTGGTGGTAAATTATTTTTAGAAGAATTATAAACATGAAAATTTACAAAAGCAGATAAACCAAGAAGAATACCTGCTGCAATTATTTTTATAGTAAATGCACTGTTTATAATCAATCCCCCATATAGATTAATTGATAAAATTATTCCGGATATCCATAGGATAATTAGAGATATTAGACCAATATATCCAAGTAACTTCAATATCTTTGCTGTAGTTAAGTCAGGAATTTGATTTACCCTTGCATAAACAGATTGAATTACACCTCCACCAACTAAAACACCTCCAGAAAAAACTATTGCAAGGTAGTGAATGAATTTAAATGTTACTATAATTGTCATTAAAATTTAATATTAATTTTTTCTTTTTATAGTATTAATGATTAAATATGAAAATAAAAAAAGGTGATTCTCCAGAACTTAAATTAAAGAAAATCGATGGTTCTGACTTTGATCTTAATAACTTAAAGGGAAAAAAAATATATTTAAAATATATGAGATTTGCTTCTTGTATGTTTTGTAATCTAGAAGTTAATCATTTAAAAAATAAACATAGTGAATTTGGACAAGATTTTGAGATTGTTTTAGTTTTTCACTCTAGTGTTGAGTTTTTAAATAAACAAATGAAAAAACACGGCCCACTCCCCTTCACTGTTCTTGCCGATCCTGATTATTCTTATTACAAAAAATATGAAATTGAAAGATCCATGGCTAAATTAATGAAGGCTTTTATTTTTAAATTCCCTAGAGCACTATCTGCCATGCTAAAGGGTTATATTCCTATTAAACTTGGTGGTTACCTAGATATAATGACTGCAGATTTCTTTCTTGATAAAAATGGCATTGTAATAAAATCTAAATACTCAGAAAAAGATGTATTTGATGGTTTTGAATTTAATGAAATAAAAGAATTTTCTTTAAGCTAAAAAGCTGGGATCTTTAAATCCCAGCATAATTACTTAAATGTAAATTATATCTGAAAGTCTGTAGATCAGAATTATTGCAATAATAACAAATACATGTCCTACTATTTCATCTCCAACATCTTGTTTTGAGTCTGGATCAACAATTTTAAGTCTTGTTGCCCAACCTAAAATTACCTGACATGTTGAAATAAGGAAATTTAATACAAGAAAAATCCAAGCACCTTCTGGTCCGCGAAAAATTAAATAAACACCTATTATTAGAAGTGGCAAAACAAAAGTTCCTACTACTCTTATAATCGGAACAGATTTTTCTCCCAAATCATATCTTGTAACTATTGTATTTGGACTTAATACAGTAAGATACGCATAGTAACCTAAACCTAAGATACTAATTAGAAACAAAATTAAATTTAAAGTACCTCCCCAAGCCATTATCATATTTATTCTCTCCTTAAAAAATTAATTATCATAAAATTTAAAATACTTATCATACTTGAATTTTGTCAACTCAAAATAATTTAATTAATAAATATAAAATTAATTAACTATTAAGATTTAATAATAATAATTTATTATTCTAGATCCGATTTACTACTAAAATAATCCATTAAGGCTAGTAATAAGCCAGAAACAATAAATACAGCATGTATATAAATCATAAGATATATTTCTTCAGGATTTTTCTTCGATGTATCAACAAATGCCTCTAAAAGACCTATTGAACTTATAGCAATTATTGATGCAATGACTTTGAGTTTTAAATCTTTAAAACTTACTTTACCTAAAAATTTAGGAGTATCTACTGAGTCTTCTGCAACTTCAATTCTTGATACAAAAGAACTATATGAACTCATAATTAGAATTAATACAAGGTTAGCTACCAATGCAAGATCAACAATATGTAATACAAATATTAAAAGATCATTGACACTCATTTCAAAAATATGGGTAATTTCATATAAAAATTCCTGAACAGTTTTAACACCTATAATTATTAAAGTTAAAACAAGAACAACATAAATTGGTGTTAAGAGCCATCTAGAATTAAAAATAAAATTTTCTAAAATTTTTTCAAATTGTTTAAACATTTATCTATGATTTATCAGTTATTAAAATATATTAGCTTTTAAGAGGAATAGATTTTTTGGCAATATCTTTTTTTAAATAATTTTCTCTATAAGTAATAATTAATACTGAAGTAAATACTAAAATTCCTCCTGCCCATGTCCATCCATCTGGTATTTCTCCAAAAATACTAAATCCAAATACTGAGGCAAAAATTAACTGTGTAAACCAAACTGGTTGAATGACAGATAAATCTGCTAATCTATAAGAATTATTAATACATAAATGCAAAACTGTACCAACTATTGCAGCTAGCAAAGCATAATACAATGAATGAAGTGTTGGATTTGTCCAATAAATTAATGCCAAAGGTAGAGTAAAAATGGTTACAAATGTATATTGATAAGTCAAAATCGTCATTGGACTGTCTTCTTTAGACATGAATTTTGTTATTATTATTACCGTAGACCATAATAAACCTGACAAGAGAACCATATAGGCTCCAATATTGATTTCAATTATCCCAGGCCTCAAAATTATCAATACTCCAACAAAACCAATAATAAGCGCTAGAATTCTTATAATATAAATTTTTTCTTTCAATATTAAAACACTTAGAATTACAACTAGAATTGGACTTAAGAAACCAATAGCTTTAATTTGCTCAAGAGGTATGTACATTAAAGCTGCAAAACCTAATATCATCATGGGAACATTAATCATGCTTCTTATTAAGTGAAATTTAAAATTATTTGTTTTATAGATATTAAAATTTGATTTAATAATAAAAGGAAAAATAACTATTAATCCAAAAAAAAATCTTAGGAAACCAGCAGTAAAAACATTAATATCATTTTGGGCTAATTTTAGAAATACTGCCATCAATACTGCGCAAAAAGAAGCAACTGTTGCTAAGAGTACAGCTTTAATATTATTATTCATTTATAAATTTTATACAAAAGGTAATTCGCAAACCTTACCTGTGTGAATATTTTTATTGCTTTTATCTATTAAATTGATTTCAAATTTTTGATCTTTATTAAAATATGGTTTTTTAATCATTGCAATACCAATAACTTTTTTAAAAGTTGGTGAATAAACAGCTGATCTAAGCTCACCTATTATATTATTTTCAAAAAATAAATTTAATGAACCCGTCATTTCAATTTCATTAATATCAATAATAACTCCCATTAATTTTTTTGAGATTCCATCTTTTTTAATTTTTATTAATTTATCTTTGCCTAGAAAAGTTGCAGAACTTTCTAAATTTATAAAACGATCAAAACCACATTCTAATGGGTTGTCATTGATATCAATATCATTTCCATATGATAGCAAGCCACTTTCTATACGCTCAATAAGATGTGGGCAGCCCGGTTTAACATTAAATTTTGTGCCTTGTTCAAATAATTCATCATATAGTTTTAATCCAGCTTCATCATTTTCAACATAAATTTCAAATCCACCTTGTTTTGACCAACCAGATCTAGCTATTAAATATTTATTATTATTAAATTTAAAGTAATCAAAATTATAAAATTTTAAATCTAATATTTTAGATCCAAAAATTTTCTCCATTAATTTAAAGGATTTAGGACCTTGAACTGCTATGATGTTTATATTTGGTTCAAAAATATCTACTTCGTAATTTTTTCCGATAGCAAGTCCTTTAGCAAATAAAGATAAATCAGAATCTGCAATTGAGATCCACCATTTATCATCATTGAATTTGAGAATTATTGGGTCATTAATAATACCAGCATCACTATCTATTATTGGGGCATAGTAACATTTACCTTTTTTTGTATTACTCATGTCTCTAGGTGTCATTAATTGAACTAATTTAGATGAGTCTTTTCCAGATATTTGAATTTGTCTTTCCGCAGCAACATCCCATATTTGAACATGTTCTTTTAAATGGAAATATGAATCCTCAAGTGTATCTGAAAAACTAGCTGGTAGAAGCATATGATTATATACTGTATAGGATTTTAACCCCTGTTTCTCAATTCTTGATGAATATATTGTACTTCTTAACCTTCTTGATTTAGCAACTGTAGGAATGATCATATAAATTAGCGCTATAAATATTAGAATATATTATGTCAAACTATCTAATTGAAATATTTAAAATTATTTTGATATTATGTTTGCTCTCATAATATCATTAAATAAGGCTATAATTCTATTTATATTAAAGAGTAATTTAAAATAAAATGATAAAACAAAAGTTACAAAAATAAGAATCATAACAGTAATTCCAGCATAAAATGAATTTATTTTAAAAAAGAGATTTAAAAACATTAATATATTGACATAAATAAAACTTATAAATCCAATACCCACCCCTTCATTAACTAGGAATTTTAAATATCTAAATTTATTTTGATAACGATAATATAATATTAACATAGATGAAATTACTAAAGTATATAAAAAAGAAATTCTTCTTTCCTCTCTTTCTAAAAAGAGAAATTCATTTAATATTTCAAATGGATAGACAAATAAAAAATAAGTTAACGTAAATACAATTATATAAAATAAAGAGTTTTGAAACGTATTATGCATAAAGATTATAAAAATAATACAATGAAAAAATAACCAAAGTTATTGCTATCCATATAGAAAGATTAGTAAAAAAAATTTTTAAATTATTATTTGAATTTAAAAATGCAGGCAAAATTAATAGAAAAACACCTAGCATATAAATAATTGGAATTAATTTATCCATTAGCTGTTTAATATTTTTCTTTTTCAATTAATTCACTAATTAAAAATTCTCCATTACCTTTTTCAACTGAGTCTTCATAAAAATTTTTTGCAACTGATGAAAATTTTTCAGCATTTGGTAAATCTTTAACTAATTCATTAATATATTTTAGATCTTTAAGAGTATTCGATACTGAAAAAGTGTAACCCTTATAATTTCCTCTAATAGCCTTTTCAGCTATCCTATTTAATGCACCTGAGTTACCTGAACCTAGTTTTGCTACTTCAAAAAGTTTTTCCCAATCAACACCTAGTTTTTTTGCTGCTTTAAAATACTCAATAACTGTTGTTGTAGTTAATAATGATAAAAAATTTGACAAAAGTTTAGCTGCAGAAGCTTTATCAACAGTTCCAAAATTAAAAACATCTTCACAAAATGTATCTAAATAAATTCTTGATTCATCATATTTATCTTTATCACCACCCCATATAGATCCTAAAATACCCTTTAAACTTTCATTCTTTGATCCCATAACAGGAGAAACAACAAAAGATATATTAAATTTATCAAATATACTCTTCATGTTTCCTGCTCCATTTTTATTATGAGTTGTTAAGTCAATTACTAATGAGGAATTTTTTAATAGTGGCGCTATTTTATTTGCTATCTCAATAGCTATTGGTGTGTTAGTCACACACAGCATCAAACAATCTAATTCTAAATTTTTTATTTCATCAAAAGATTTTATTTCTACTGCTCCATTTGAAACTAAAATATCAATATTTTCTCTCTTTTTATTCACAAATACATAAAGAGTATTTTGTTTTAATAAATTTTGAGCCATGCCATATCCCATGTATCCATTAGCCCCAACAAATAGTATTTTTTTATTCATTTAATTATTTATGAATTAATATTAATAATACTTAAGTTTCAATTTTTTTTTCTTTTTTATTGGTAAAATAAACTGTTAATAGCACAACAAACAACAATGGAATACACATCAAATTTAAAAACTCCCAACTTGTAGTATAAAGAAGAATACCAGCAGTTAAACTTCCTGTAGCTTGAGTTGCAAAAACAATAAAATCTGCAGTTCCTTGAGCTACAAACTTATCTTTTTTTTCGTATGATATTACTAATAATGAACTTGAGCATACGAATGTAAAATTCCATCCAACACCTAGAAGAATTAAACCTAGAGCATAACCTAAGTATGTTTGAAAAAATATATTTATAGAAATACTTAAAAGTAATAAAATAATTCCGGTAATAATAATTATATTATAACCAAATTTTTTAATTAGATCTCCAGTAAATAAACTTGGAAGAAACATTCCAACAATATGTAACTGAATAACAATAGAAGTTTCAAAAATTGTAAATTCTTTCATTATATGAAGGAATAATGATGACGCTGTCATTATACTTGCCATGACATAATATCCAATTCCGCCACATATTATAGAAAGAATAATTTTAGAATTAGTTAAAATTAATGATATTTTATTAAATTCAAATTTTGATTTTTCTATTAAAATTTTTTCATCTTTATAAAAAAATAAAAATATTATTGGAATTAAACCAGTTATTGATAAAAAAAGAAATGAACCTGCAAATTCAACTGTAGTTAAATTCTTAAAATAGCTTGCAAAATTTGACGCAAGTAATGCTGAAACTATTCCTAGAAGTAAAATGTAAGACATAGCTCTTGGTACAATTTTTTCGTTTACGTTTTCTGGAATTGCAAATCGATACTGGTGAACGAAAGAATGTGCTGATCCTATTAGTAAACAACCAAAAGAAAATAAATAGAAATTAGAAATTGTAATTGAGTATGAGCAAATAATTGCTGCAAAACTACTCATTAAAGAGGCAAGAATAAATCCTTTTTTTCTACCAATCAAACTAAACAAATTTGAAGCAATTGGTGCAGATATAAATGTTCCACATATCATTAATGACATGGGCATAGTACTGGCCCAATCAGTTTCTATTAACTTACTTCCAATAATTCCACTTAATAAAACCGTAACAACTGGTGCAAAAGAAGCAATAGTTGAACTAAAAAAGATTATTAGTAAATTTCTATTCAGCATTTATTGGTAAATTTATAAAGTAACTTTTTATATATTAATTATCACTAGACCGATAATATTATTTCAATTAATATTAGTTATGGTTTCTAGTCATGATTTTAAAGAAGATAAAAGAAATAAAAAAATTAATATATATGTAAATGGTAAATTTTATCATAGAAAAAAGGCAAAAATATCTGTTTTTGATTCATCTGTTTTATTAGGTGATGGAGTATGGACAAGTGGTAGAATTTATAATGGAAAATTTATTTTTCTAAAAGATCATTTAGATAGGTTATATAAAGATTTAAAACTTATTAATATAAAACTTCACTTAAATAGAAAACAGTTAACTCTTATAATAAATAGAACTATTAAAATTAATAAAATGTATGATGATGTACACATGAGAATTATAATCTCTCGTGGATTAAGAAGTACCCCTTATCAATCTGAAAAGGTTGTCATTTCAAATCCTTCAATTATTATTATACCTGAATACAAGAAACCTAATATTGATATTTATAATAAGGGATTAAAACTAGTTACTGTAAAAACCATAAGAGGTAGTTTGAATGCTCAAAACCCACAAATTAACAGTCTTTCAAAATTAAATTGTATAGTAGCTTGTATAGAAGGACATAAAAAAGGTGGAGATGAGTCATTAATGTTTGATATTAATGGTAATATTGCCACAAACAATAGCACTCATTTCTTCTATATAAAAAATAAATCAGTATATACTTCTAAAGGAAAGTACCAGGTAACGGGTATAACAAGACAAAAAATTATAGATATTTGTAAAAAAAATAAAATAAGAATTTTTCAAAAAGATTTTAAACTTAGAGATGTATTACAAGCAGATGAAGCATTCGTGACTGGTAGTTTTGGGGGTGTTGTACCTGTAAATGCAATAAATAATAAAAAATTTAAATTGAATAAAGAAAATCTAACTTATCAATTAAGAAATTGGTATGAAAAACTTTTAAAATAGATGAGGATATTTATGTGGTCTGGTCCTCGCAATATTTCGACTGCACTACTACGCTCATTTAGCAATAGAGATGACACAGTTGTCTATGATGAGCCATTCTATTCTTATTATTTGAAAGAAACTGGACTAAATCACCCAATGAGAGATAATATAATAGATTTTTATCCTAATGAAGAAAATGAAGTAATTAAATCAATATTGGAGGACAAAAATAAAATTTATTATCAAAAACATATGACACATCATATTTTAGATAAAACAAATATTGAATGGTTGAAAAAAGGAATAAATTGTTTTTTAATTAGACATCCATCAAAAGTTATTAATTCATATATTAAAAAGAATAAACTATCTAATATTACCGATATTGGTTTTGATCAAATGTTTAGACTTTTTAATTATGTAAAAAAAAATATTTCAAAAAATATTATTGTAATTAACTCCGATACTTTATTAGAAAATCCGGAATTATATATTAAAAAAATATGTCAAAATTTGCATATAGATTTTTCAATTAAAATGATGAAATGGCCTAAGGGTATAACAAAAGATTTTGGAATTTGGCATACACATTGGTATCATGATATAATTAATTCTACTGAATTTACTCCAACTAAAAATATTGTTATAGATGTTCCAAATGAGTATGAAAAAATTTATTTAGAAAGTCTAAAAATTTATGAAGATATGAATCAATATTCAATTTAAAATGAATAAAGAAGAAATTATAGAAGCTTCTAAACTTTTGTTTAATCATAAATTAAATAAAACTGGATTGGAGAGTCTTGATCATCTTGTTCCAAAAAATATAGAGGATGCATATAAAATACAAGATGAGTTAAAAGTACATTATTTAAGTTTAAAAAATAATATTTGTATTGGAAAAAAAATTGGATGTACTTCTAAAGTAGCACAAACTCAAATGAATGTAACAGAGCCTTTTTATGGAAATTTATTTAGTAAATATTCTTCACAAAATGAACATAAATTAAATTCAAATTTTTTTTTTAAACCATTTGTAGAACCAGAAATAAGTTTTAGAGTCAAGGAAGATATAGATATATCTAAAGCACCTTATACTTTGGACAATATTAAAAATTTACTGGATGGAATATTATGTTCAATAGAGATAGTTGATTTTAGATTCCAAAAACCTTTATCTGATATAGGTGTAATTAATCTAATCACTACAAATGGCGCATCAGATTATTGGATACATAATGATAAAATATTTAATGTTGATGAAATTGATTTAAGTGATTTTGAAGTTTCTTTATTTATTGATAATGAATTACAAGAAAAAGGTAATACAAAAAATGTACTTGATAATCCCCTTAATGCAGTTTTATGGTTGATTAATACTTTATGTATAAAAGGTGAGCCTATGTTAAAACATCAATTTATTTCATCTGGATCTTGCACAAAAGCTTATAGATTAAATAGTGGAAAAAAAATTAAAGCTGATTTTGGTAAACTTGGAACAATTGAATTTGATTATATTTGATTTAATTAACTATTATGAGCTGTAAAGTTTACTTCAATAATTCTTGTCGTATATGTAAATTTGAAATAGACTATTATAAAAAAATTACCAAAAATATAGATTGGATTGATATATCTACAAATAAAAGTGCTAAAAAAGACACAAATGAAAGTGCTAAAAATCTCTTAAGAAGACTTCATGTTAAGAAAAAAAATCATATTTATAAAGGTGTTGATGCATTTATTGAATTGTGGAAAGAGATACCAAGGTTTCGTTTTTTAGCATTTTTATTGAAAAAACCGGTTTTTTATCAGTTATCATGGTGTTTATATGAATTATTTGCACTATTTTTATTTTATAAAAACAAGAATCAATTAAATAAAATAGATAAATTATAAATGAACAGATACTTTGAATTATTAGAAAAAATTGTCCTAAGCATACTAATACTCTGCACTATAATTGCAATTGGTATGGAAATTCAAGAAATGATTTTAAATTATAAAGTTACTCTGGCAGATATATTACTTCTATTTATTTATATTGAAATTATAGGGATGATTAAAGAATACTGGATATCAAAAGTGATACGTATGAGTTACCCTCTCTTTATTGCAATGACTGCATTAGCAAGGATGATTATTATGCAACGTAAAGATGTAGATCCATCTGCGTATGTATATGAGTCTGTTGCAATATTAATTATTGCAATAGCAATTGTTGTTCTTCGTGTAAGACACATGGAAATATTAAATAGAAAATCTAAAAAAATATCAAACGAATAATTATTATTTAACATGCTCAAATCATCAATCAGCACAGCTGAAAACAATCTCTTTACATATTTACCTAAAGCTGGAGAATATTATGAAAAAAACAGAAACTACTCATTAGATTTTGAAACAAAAAAAAATACTACTTCACTTTTATCACCTTATATTAGATACAGAGCAATTTCCGAAGAAAAAATTTTAAAAAGAGTATTAGAATATCATGGTCATAAAAAAGCAGAAAAATATATTCAAGAAATATTTTGGAGAACTTATTGGAAAGGCTGGCTTGAACATAAACCTGAAGTTTATTCAGATTATATAAATGAAAAAAATAGATTAATTAAAGAGTTTAAAAATAAAAAATATTATCTCAATGCAATAAATGGGAACACTAATTTATCGTTTTATAATGAATGGATAAAAGAATTGAGAAGACAAGGATATCTTCATAACCACATAAGAATGTGGTTTGCCTCTATTTGGATATTTACATTAAAATTACCTTGGCAATTAGGTGCTGATTTTTTTATGCAACATCTTCTTGATGGAGATCCTGCTTCTAATACCTTAAGTTGGCGTTGGTCTGCAGGTATACAAACTAAAGGAAAGAATTATATTGCCAAAAAGAAAAATATTGAGAAATATAGTAATATAAAATTAAAATATGATGAAATTTTAGAAGAAAATGTAGATCCAATATTTGAAAATAAAGATTATAAAATTAGCAATTTAAATACAAATATAATTTTAAATAATTCCGAAATTATAAATATAATTATACCAACCGACGAAATAAATATTTTAAAAGATTTTAATATTAATAAATGCAATGTATTTAGTGGTTATCCTAAAGAAGATTATAATGATCATAATTTTACTTGTAAAGTTTTAGATCATATTAAAAATTTAGTGTTATCTTGTTATAAAGATGATGAATTTTATAATGATATGAAAATTGAAACCAGTTTTGATAAATACTATAGAGATTTAGATAATTGGATTACCAAAAATAATATTAAAATTATTCATCTTCCTTATGTAACTCAGGGAAATTGGAAAAAAATTTATAAAAAAATTATAAAAAAATATCCAAATATTAATTTCATTAAATTTAATAGAAATTATGACATAAATAGTTGGATTTACTCTAAAAAAGGTTATTTCAAGTTTAAACAAAATATTCCAGATATTATTAAAAATATATAATTAAAAATGAAAAATATTTTAGAAATAAAAGATGTTAATAAAATTTACAGAAATTCTGTAAAAGCATTAGATAATATTAAGTTGGAAATAAAAGAAGGTGAAATTTTCTCATTACTTGGTCCAAATGGAGCAGGTAAATCAACTTTAATTAATTCAATCTGTGGAATTGTTAATTTTAATTCAGGAACAATAAAAATAAATGGATATGATAATGTCAAAGATTACAGAAAAGCAAGACAAATGACAGGCATTGTACCTCAAGAATTATATTTAGAGTCTTTTGAAACTGTATGGAAAAATGTTAATTATTCAAGAGGTCTTTTTGGTAAACCAAAAAACCACAACTACGTTGAAAATCTTTTAAAAATATTATCTTTATGGGACAAAAAAGATAGTAAAATTAAAGAACTTTCTGGCGGTATGAAAAGGAGAGTTCTTATTGCTAAGGCATTATCACATGAACCAAAACTTCTTTTTTTAGATGAGCCTACTGCAAGTATAGACGTTGAACTTCGAAAAGATACTTGGGATATTGTTAGAAAATTGAATAAAAATGGAACTACAATAGTTTTAACAACTCATTATATTGAAGAAGCTGAAGAATTAAGCTCAAGAGTAGCAATAATTAATGATGGAAAAATAATTCTTATAGATGAAACAGATAAATTAGTAAAAAAATTAGGAGAAAAGTCTATTAAAATTGAATTAGAAAATGAAATAATTAGTTTTAACGAAAATATTAAGAATAAATATAATCTTAAAGTTAATCAAAATATTTTAACATTTAAATATAATATTAAGGAAGATAAAATAAATTTAACTGAAATGTTTAATGAAATAGAAAACAATGGATATCAAATAAAAGATTTAATAACTGAACAAAGTTCTTTGGAAGAAATTTTTATAAAATTAATTAAAGAAGATAAACAATCATGAACTATTTAGGTGTAAAAGCTATATTAATTCATGAATTAGATCGTTTTAAAAGAACTCTTCTGCAAAGTCTAGCTTCGCCAATAATTACAACTTCTCTATATTTTATAGTATTTGGAACAGCAATAGGTTCTAGAATTAAAGAAATTGATGGTATTAATTATGGATCATACATTGTTCCAGGTATGATAATGTTAACAATTTTGACTCAGGCCTTATCAAATGCATCTTTTGCAATTTACTTTCAAAAATTTACATCAACAATTTATGAAATTCATGCTGCCCCACTATCTTCATTTGAAATTATATTAGGCTTTGTAGGTGCAGCTACTATAAAATCAGTAATTATAGGTTTAATAATTATAATTACCGCAGGTTTTTTTGTAGATATTGAAATTCAACACCCAATTTTAATGATTTTCTTTTTAATATTAACATCTATTACATTTTCTCTTTTTGGTTTTATAGTAGGACTCTATGCAGATGGTTTTGAAGGTTTGCAAATAATTCCTATTTTGGTTATTACTCCACTTACTTTCCTTGGCGGATCTTTCTATTCAATAACAATGCTTCCTGAATTCTGGCAAAATATTTCTCTTCTTAATCCTGTATTATATTTAATTAGTGGATTTAGATATAGCTTTTATGAAGTATCAGATGTTTCTCTATTAACAAGTATTATAACAATTTTTGCAATTTTAATCAGCTGTATACTTTTCATTTCATACACCTTCATTAAAGGTTACAAAATCAAAGAATAAATGATTAATGATAATATAACTAATGAATTTCTTGAAAACGGGGTGGTATTTTTAAAAAAAATAATAGAGCCACGTTGGATATTAGAACTTCAAAAAGGATTAGAATATAATTTTGAAAAACCAAGTAAATATAAGTGTGTTTATGAAAAACATGATGGTGAAGAGGTGTTCTATGATGATTATTGTAATTGGAATAGAATAAGCGAATATAGATCCTTTATTTTTTACTCAAATATATCTAAAATTGCCGCTTCACTGATGAACTCTAGAAAAGTTAATTTATTTCATGAACATGTTTTAGTAAAAGAAAAAGGATCAAAGAAACGAACTCCTTGGCATCAAGATCAAGGTTATTATTGCGTAAATGGTAAAGATAATGTGAGCATTTGGATACCATTAGATAAAATAGATAAAAATTCATCTATGGAATTTATAAGAGGTTCTCATAAGTGGAATAAAATATTTCTTCCAACTAAATTTAAAGGTTATGATTATGATCATAAGGATAAAGAATTTGAAAAAATTCCTGATATTGAAAGCAATAGAGATAAATATGACATCATTTCATATGAGTGTGAACTCGGTGATGCCATAGCTTTTAATTATGCAACTATTCATTCAGCTTATGGTAATAATTCAAAAAATAGAAGAAGAGCTTTTTCATTAAGATTAACAGGTGATGATGCAAGATATATTAAAAGGCAAGGAGAAATGTCCCCTCCTTTCCCTGAAGTTATGTTAAAAAATGACGAAGTTCTTGATTGTGATACTTTTCCAGTTTTAATTTCTTCTTAAGAGATAAATTAATGGTAAAGCTGTAGCATACATTATTAAACTATAAATTGCAGCAGGGATTAAGTATACTGTACTTGCAAAAAATGTATTTGCTACAACAATAGCTAAAGTACCATTTTGCAGACCAACTTCCATTAACCAGCATCTGAACGTTGCCTTAGTTGCATTAAAATATTTAGATAGAAAATAAACAATAATCATCATTATAATATTCAAGATAAGCATCACTAAACCAGCTTGAGCAAAATAACTGATGACATTTTCTCTTTGAGATACAATTGCCCCGAGTAATACTAATGCAAATAAAACAATTGAAATATTTTTTGCTATTTTTTCAAAAGATGATAATAAATTGCTTAAAAGAACACCTAAGATAACTGGAACAGTTACAATTAAAAACATTTGAATTGCTACATTAAATAAAGATTGCCCTTCATTTAAACTTTCATAGCCTAATACAGACAATGAAATTATTAAAATTATTGGAACTGTTATTACACAAAGAATACTATTTATAGCAGTTAATGATATTGATAATGCAACATTACCTCTGGCATAAGATGTTAAAACATTACTTGTAACACCTCCAGGAGAAGCAGCAAGTATCATTACTCCAACTGCAAGTTCAGGTGATAAAGGCCAAAACAAAACTATAATGATAGCCACAATAGGTAAAATTATTATTTGAAAAAATAATCCAATTAAAAAATCTTTAGGTTTAAAAAAAACTCTTGTAAAATCATTTATTGAAAGTCCTAAGCCTAAAGAAAACATAATAAAAGCTAAAGACAGTGGAAGAATTACATCAGTAATAATGCCCATATTTTTATTGTATCATTTTTAAATTAAAAAAAAATAAATTAGTCTTATGACAATTGTTTTTTCAAAATTTTCAGGATTTCATTAGGCATTTTGAATATTTTTCCATCTGCATTTACAGAAACTATAGTAATTTTCGAATCTATTAAAAGAATATTTTCTCTATAAATAAATTGATTAAACTCAATTTTCGCAGATGAAATGCTTACAATTTTAGTTTTTACTTCCAATGTATCTTCAAATTTTGCCGGTTTAATATATTCAATATGACAAGATTTAACGACAAAATAAAATTTAAACTTTTTTAATAAATTTTTATGATCAAAACCTAGTTTATATAAAAAATCGCTTCTTCCTCTCTCGAGATATTTTAAATAATTTGCATAATAAACCCTTGATGATGCATCAGTATCTTCATAATAAACTTTAATATTGGTAATCATTATTGTGATATTTTATGAATATTAAAATATTTTGAATTAAATAACCAGATTGAAATATTACTATTAATACCTAAATATTTAATCATGTCTGAGTTTTTAGAGTCTATTATTAAGAGAGATCCTGCAGCTAGGAGTAAAATTAGTATTATATTAACTTATCCTGGAGTAAAATCAGTGTTTTTTCATAGAATTGCCTGCCAACTATGGAATTTAAACCTTTATACTTTAGCAAGAATCATATCTCAATTCAGTCGTTTTCTAACAGGAATTGAAATCCACCCTGCTGCTAAAATTGGTAAAAATCTTTTTATAGATCATGGTATGGGAACAGTTATTGGTGAGACTAGTCAAATTGGTGATAATGTAACTCTTTACCACGGCGTAACATTAGGTGGTATTAGCCCTGCAGAAAATGCAAAAGATCAAAGGAATACAAAAAGACATCCTACAATTGAAGATAATGTTATCATAGGTTGCGGGGCTAGTATTCTTGGTCCAATAACTATTGGAAATTGTGCGAGAGTCGGTGCAAACTCTGTAGTTTTAAAAGATGTTCCTCCTTATGCTACAATGGTTGGAAATCCAGTTAAAAATATTAACATCAATAAAGATACTTCTTTTAATCCCTATGGTGTAAGAGATATTGATGATAACAAATAATGTTATTGATCTAATAGGTAACACTCCTTTAATAAAACTAAAATATCCATCTGAAATTTCTGGTTGTGAAATTTACGGTAAAGCTGAATTCATGAACCCTGGTGGCTCAGTAAAAGACAGAACTGCACTTGGAATCATATTGGATGCTGAAGAAAAAAAATTAATAGAACCAGGTGGAACAGTTGTTGAAGGTACATTTGGAAATACAGGTATTGGATTAGCATTAGTTTGTAATGCAAAAAATTACAATCTTAAAGTTGTTATGCCAAATATTACAGTTGAATCAAAAAGAGATATATTAAGAAACATGGGAGCGGAACTTCATCTAGTAGATTCAAAACCATATTCAGATCCTGGAAATTATCAAAGAGTTTCAGAAAAATTAGCAAAGAATTTAGAAAAAGAATCTGGTAAAAAAACTTTCTGGGCTGGTCAATTTGAAAATCAATCAAACTATAAATTTCATGAAAAAACCACTGCAAAGGAAATATTTAATCAAACTAATGGAACAGTTGATGGTTTCACTTGTGCTATAGGTACTGGTGGTACAATAACAGGAGTAAGTGTAGGCTTAAAAAATTTAAACAAAAATATTCATATTGCTTGCACAGATTCTCAAGGATCATCGATGTATAATTATTTTACAAACGGTAAACCTGAAAAAAAAGGTAGTGAGTCAATTACTGAAGGAATAGGACAAGCTAGAGTCACTAAAAACTTAGAAGACTGTATAGTTGACTCATCATTTTTTGTCACTGATAAAGAATGTATGGAAATGTTATATAATTTAATAAAAACAGATGGTTTATTCCTTGGATTAAGTTCAGGAGTTAATATATGTGGTGCAATTAAACTAGGTAAAAAGTTGGGTCCAAATAAAAAAATTGTTACTATACTGTGCGATGATGCAAATAAATATTATGATAAGATGTTCAATAAAAAATATTTACTATCAAAAAATTTACCAATTCCAGATTGGTTATAAATATGAATAAAAAAGTTAAAAAATTTAATTCAAAAGTAATTCATTCAGGTCATGGTGCAGATGAAAATACAGGTGCTGTTATGCCTCCTATTCATCTTTCGTCTACATTTAAACAAAAATCTCCTGGAAATTTTAAATATGAATATGCAAGAACTGGAAACCCGACAAGAGATGTTCTGGAAAAATTATTATCTGAAATAGAAGATGGTAAATTTGGTTTTGCATTTAGTTCTGGAATGGCTGCTATTTCTACTCTTACAGATGCCCTAGGTAATAATTACTCTATTATATCAAGTGACGATGTATATGGAGGAACAAGAAGAATATTTGATAAAATAAAATCAGTAAATCAAAATGTTGAAATTACTTATGCTGATTTAAGCATGGATAATAATTGGCAAGGACACATTAAAGAAAATACAAAAATGATTTGGGTAGAGACGCCTTCTAACCCACTACTTAAATTAATAGATATTGAAAAAATAAAAAAAAATATAAATAATCAAGAAATTATAATTGTATGTGATAATACTTTTGCCTCACCTTACAATCAACAGCCTCTAAATTTAGGAGCTGATGCAGTTATACATTCTTCAACTAAATATTTAGGAGGTCATAGTGATATTATTGGTGGAGCTCTTGTAATTAATGATAATCCTAAATTAGCAGAAAAAATCAAATATATTCAAAATGCTATTGGATCTGTTCCAAGTCCTTTTGATTGCTATATGTTAGTTAGATCGATTAAAACACTATCAGTAAGAATGGAAAGGCATAACAATAATGCTTTAGAAATAGCTAATTACTTATCAAAACACAATAAAGTAAATAAAGTTTTTTATCCTGGTTTAAATTCTGATCAAAATCATGAAATAGCAAAAAAACAAATGAGAGGTTTTGGTGGTATTGTATCTATTGATATTAAAGGTGATATAAACTCTGCAAAAAAATTTCTTGAAAATATTGAAATCTTTACTTTAGCTGAAAGTTTAGGTGGGGTTGAAAGTTTAATCGAACATCCAGCAATTATGACTCACGCATCTATAGATAAAAAAATAAGAGAAGAATTAGGTATCTCTGATACTTTAATAAGACTTTCAGTGGGAATAGAGGATATTAGCGATCTTAAAGAATCTCTAGATAAAGCCTTAAATTTAATTTAAATAATTTTTTTTAGATCAGGTGGTGAATAATTAGGGCCCTTCAAAACCTTTCCAAATTCATTATAAATTGGTTTACCTTCCTCAGATAACTTACTCATGTTACTGCGATGAACCTCCTCAAAACATTTATCTAAATCTATACCAAATGCTGCACCAGCACCGTAAGTTACTACTAAAATATCTGTTAATGCATCAGCTACTTCAACAATGTCATTTTCATTTATAGCATCCTTCAATTCATTAAACTCTTCATCAATAAGTTTTTTTCTTAATTCTACTATTTTATCATTTGGAAATTCAGCTTTAAATTTAACTTGTTGACCAAAAGTTCTCATAAATTCTTTTACTTTTTCAAAGTTAGTCATTTTATCTCCCTAAAATAATTATTTATAAAAAATATCGTTGTAAGTAACAACTATAAAGAGAAA
>MDTB01174765.1_pt1 | contig 18273 bp, 19 predicted proteins | sample 811161 | NCBI WGS metagenome assembly MDTB01 (sample SAMN05326650, study PRJNA326480) | marine metagenome | isolation source: seawater | place: Mediterranean Sea | collected 2009
GAACGTTAAGGGCTCCAGCGCCGATGGTACTTTGTCTTAAGGCATGGGAGAGTAGGACATTGCCAGGTCTACAAAACGTGAAAATATTGTCACTTTACATTTGTTCTTTGGACACTATTGTCTAAATATGAAGATATGTGTTGTTGGCGCTGGCTATGTTGGCTTGAGTTTAGCAGTCTTACTTGCTCAAAAATATGAAGTTGCTGCTCTCGATATTTCTGAAGACAAAATCAATTCAATCAAGAATGGAAGATCGCCAATTAAGGATAATGAGTTAGAATATTATCTTCAGAATAAGAGACTAAATTTAAATGCTACTATCGATAAGCATGAAGCATATTCAAATGCCGATTATATCATTATATCCACACCAACAAACTATGACATTGAAAAAGGATCATTTGACACTTCTACCGTTGAGCAAGTTATATCTGATTCTCTTTCATTCAATTCAGAGGCTCTTATAATAATTAAGTCAACGATTCCTATTGGGTTTACTGATAGCATGAGGGTAAAATTTAATAAAAGTGATATTTTATTTTCTCCTGAATTTTTAAGAGAAAGTAAGGCCCTATACGATAATCTATATCCTTCTAGAATAGTAATAGGAGATAATTCAGAAAAAGCACTAAAATTTGGAAATATGCTAATTGATTGTTCATTAAAATCTGAAAATGAAGTTCAATTATTTGATATGGACTCTAGAGAGGCCGAAGCTGTCAAACTATTTTCAAATACTTTTCTAGCTACAAGAATATCTTTTTTTAATGAGCTAGACACTTTTGCGGAAACTTACAACTTATCATCCAAAAAAATAATACAGGGCGTTAGCTCTGATCCACGAATTGGTAACTATTATAATAATCCATCATTTGGATATGGAGGATATTGTTTGCCAAAAGACACAAAACAATTATTGGATAACTTTGATAAAATTCCAAACAATATAATTAAGGCAGCTGTAGAATCGAATAAAACAAGAAAAAATTTTATTGTTAATTCTATTTTAAATAGGTGTCCCAATACAGTGGGAGTTTACAGATTAATTATGAAGGAGAGATCAGACAATTTTAGAGAAAGTGCAGTTTTAGATATTGTTACAGAATTAAAGAGAAAAAAAGTAAAGATTATCCTCTATGAACCATTTATAAGTGCAAGTTATTTTAATAATATTGAAGTAGTGTCTGATATTAGCAGTTTTATAAATAAATCTGATTTAATTATTGCTAACAGGCTATCAAAAGAACTTACTGATGTCAGAAATAAAGTCTACACGAGAGATATATTTCAAGAGAACTGATTGACTTAACTCATTAATAATCCTAGATTACCTTTCATTTACGCGGGGTGGAGCAGTCTGGTAGCTCGTCAGGCTCATAACCTGAAGGTCGTAGGTTCAAATCCTACCCCCGCAACCAATAATAGCAAAATCTTAAACTAAAAATTTATTAACCTTTTTTTGGAATATTTGATTATATTGGTCAATGTATGAAAATATTATTTTATACAATTGCATTTAGCTCACTTCAACAAGTGAACAATCTGTATGAATCACTTTATAAGCACAAATCAATATTAGACTTCCTAATAATAGATCATTCTGAAGGAGCTCTAGAGGTTTCAGGATTTATAGAAAATGGTAATAATGTGAATATAATTTCACAAGTTAATTCTGGCTATTCGGGAGCATTTAATACTGCTTTGTCTTATGCACAAAAAAACAATTTCACTCATCTGATTCATGTCAACGATGATGTCCAACTCTTCGATGATACAATCGATAATTTAATAAATAATAGATACTTTGACAATCATGTTTTAACTGGATGTGAAACTAATAAATTTAATCAGACAGTAAGCTACGGTTCTAAAATTAATTATTTGACAGGTGGTTTGACATGGAATAAATCAAATCTAACTAAGACATTTAAGTCGTTCAGCCACCAAGGTGCACTTTTTTCAATTCCAATTAAATATTTTAGATCCTTAAGGCTCCCAAATTTATTCATGTATTGTGAAGAATTATATATCGGACTATATATGAAGAAGAATAATATTTTATGCTTTGCACTTCCAGATGTAAAATATATTCACGATGGTGCTGCATTAAATAACGAACTTTCAGAATTTAAAATATATTACATAACAAGAAATAAATTTATTGTTTTCAAAAAAAGTTCATCCAGTCTTTATTACTATTTTATCGCAATTATTTTAATCATAAGAGGTCTAACAAATTGTATCTTTCGATCATTCCAATTAAGATTTAATTACTCTAAATTTATTTTATACGGATTGTTTCACGGTATTATTAATAAATCAGGTAAGTTTAAATTTAATTAATAAATTTTAATATCTCTTTGATATCTTTTACCCAAACATTTGGTAGGTTCTTATTAGGTAAATTCTCTATATTTTGTTTGTGAACATTGTTATTGCCAATGAGTCCAATTGTCTCCCATTCTAATATATTTGGTAAGTAAAAGTCTTTTTTTGGATTATCTCCAATATAAAAATATTTCTTTGCAGGCAGTTCTTTTATAATTGTTTCAAAAGATTTTAGATCACTTTTATTTGTATTCATTTCATCTGAAATATATATTTTAAGCTTGTCAAGTTTTAGCTCCCTTAATTTCATTCTTTGAGAATATGATCTTCCTTCAGTAAATATTGCCACATTATATGATTTTTTTCTTAGAGCATTAATCGTCTCTATTGTGTTTTTTGTTAATTTAATTTTTGGCTCGTGAAGCCTATAAAGCCACTTAAATTGCTCAGCATTCGTGACATCAATTTTTAAAATTTTACATGCCTCTAACCATATATCCATTTGTTTTTTATCAGCGGCTATAAGGGTTTCAGCTATATTTTGCTTATATAAATAACGAATTTTTTTTGCAACGTATCGAATACCTGATGCTTTATATTTTTTTTCTTTGTATAAAGTATCATCAAGATCAAAGATAATAGTGATTTTTTTTCTATTCATTGCCTTATTACTACATCTTTATCGTATCTAAGTGATAATAAATTTTTTTCCCATTTATCAAATTTTTTTAAATGTTTATTTGATAAATATTCTTGAATTATATATTTAGGATAATTAGAACCAGCATGATATGAAAGAGGATAGCCACCACCAAAGCGAGGGTTAATTTCAATTAAGTAAAATTTATTCTTTTTAACATTAGCCATGAATTGAAAAGTTATTGGACCAATAAGTCCAGAAAAATTAGAAAATCTATTTTTAAAGTATTTATATATCCTTCCCTTTCGTGTTATTCCTTTTTCAATTTCTCCTCCTCTCACAGCAAGTCTTTGTCTAGGCACACTACAAATAAGCTCACTTTTTTTGTTATAATAAGCATCAATAGTAAATTCTTGAAAGTCTGAGTCTAGAAACTGAGAAAAAAAAATCCTATTATTTTTTTTTGCCAATTTCATTTCGATAGTATTTTTAATTACTTGAATATTTTTACTATTACTTCCATCATACGGTTTAGAGAAACATGGGTATTTTAAATTTTTAATACTATAGATTTTTGGAGTATCTACATTGAACTCCTTTGCTAAAGCTGGAATATTACGCTTATCCCTTAATTTCTTAATCAATTTATAATCTGAACATATTATTTGAATATTATTTTTAAGAAATTTACCCCTATTTTTGGCTAAAACTTCTAATTCTGTATCAATGGTCGGGATAATTAGTGAAATTCGATTTTTAATAGAAACCTTTAATAATTTTTCAATAAAGTTGCTAGAGCGAGAATGAGGTAATTTAAATGAATGTTTAGAGATATTACTTGCTGCCGATAAATCAGGATTTGAATCAGCTGTGAATACTATCAAATTTTTATTAAATTTTTTTAGTTCATAGACGAAATAGTTGAGAAGTTCAACTCGCCGTCCAATAGATGTTATTATAATATTACCATTTTCTGATATCATATGTGGTTCTTTTATTTATATTTATGATTACAGTTAGAAAATATAATGTATATTTTAAATAAGGAATAGTAATATTATTGAACTCTAACTTAATTCACAGAATATATTAAATATGAAATGTCTTGTAACTGGCGGTTCTGGTTTTATAGGTTCAAATTTAATTTTACATCTAACAAATGATCTTAAATATAAAGTTTTTAATATAGATAAATTAACTTATGCAAGTAATGATTTTTTCTTTAAACACATTGTAAATAAATCTCTTTATAGTTTCAAAAGAGTCGATATTTGTAAGACAAATAAAGTATTAAATGTTTTAAAAAAATTTAGACCAGATATTATTTTACATTTAGCAGCTGAATCTCATGTAGACAGATCTATAGATAAGCCAAACGATTTTATCCAAACTAATATAATTGGCACTTTTTCAATTTTAGAAGCCTCACAAAAGTATTTTTCTGACTTGACATTAAATAGAAAAAATATTTTTAAATTTATTCATGTTTCGACAGATGAAGTTTTTGGCTCTCTTAAGAATTTAAAGTCACTTCCGTTCAACGAGAAATCTCCTTATAGCCCAAATTCTCCTTATTCAGCTTCAAAAGCTTCATCAGATCATTTAGTGAGGAGTTGGAATAAGACTTTCAATTTACCAACAGTAATAACGAATTGCTCAAATAATTTTGGACCATACCAATCACCAGAAAAATTAATTCCTCTTGTTATTAGTAAAGCTATTAATGGAAAACAAATACCAATTTTTGGTCAAGGTAAGCAGGTAAGAGACTGGCTATTCGTTTTTGATCATGTCAAAGCTTTGAGCAAGATTATTACTAGCAGCAAATCAGGCACTACATATAATATAGGGGGAAATAACGAATTACGAAATATTGATTTAGTGAAAAAAATATGTTCAAAACTTGATGAATTAATTGATATAAAGCCACGTAGAATAAAAAAATTCTCTAATTTAATTAAATTTGTCGATGACAGACCTGGTCATGATTTCAGATATGCCATAAATTCTAGAAAAATAAAAAGAGAGCTTGGTTGGAAAGCTGAAGCTAAATTGGATATTGCTTTAGAAGTTACGATAAGATGGTATTTAAAAAATCAATCATGGTATAAAAAAAATGCTTTAAAGCTGACAAAACGGAGAGGACTGAAAAGGCAATAATGAAAAGAAAAGGGATTATTCTAGCAGGTGGAAGTGGAACTAGACTCGCTCCAGCAACTGATGTTATTTCTAAACAATTACTTCCTATTTTTGACAAGCCAATGATTTATTATCCTTTATCTACTTTGATGATCTCAGGTATAAAAGATATTTTATTAATTTCAAGTCCTGAGCACTTAAGCTTATTTCAAAATCTTATGGGTAATGGAAACCATTTAGGAATTTCGATATCTTATGCTGTACAAGATAACCCCAGGGGGTTAGCCGAAGCTTTTATAATAGGTGAAAAGTTTATTGATAATAATAATTGTGCATTAATACTTGGTGATAATATTTTTTACGGACACAATATTCAAGATGTTCTTAGAGCTAATTGTGTGTCAAAATTAAATACTATTTTTGCTTATCGAGTATCTGATCCAGAAAGATACGGTGTTATATCTCTTGATGAAAATAAAAAACCATTGTCTATTGAAGAAAAGCCCAATAAACCAAAATCTAACTTCGCCGTAACGGGTCTTTATTTTTATGAAAATAGTGTAATTGAAATGGCCAAAAAATTGAAACCTTCTTTAAGAGGTGAATTAGAGATAACTGATATAAACAAGAATTATATGTTGAGTAATGATTTAAATGTTGAAATCTTTGAGAGAGGGATTGCGTGGCTAGACACTGGAACTCATGAATCTATGAATGATGCCTCTAATTTTATTGAAACATTAGAAAAGAGGCAGGGTTTAAAAATTTCCTGTCCTGAAGAAATAGCATGGAGAAACAAATATATAAGCGATATCGATCTTCAAAAGTTAGCTGAAAAAAATATTAAAAGCTCATACGGAAGATATTTGCTTAGTTTGATTGAAAGATGAACTATAAAAAATTAGAAATCCCTGATGTAATTTTATTTGAACCTGATGTTTTTGAAGACGACAGAGGTTTTTTTCTTGAAACCTGGAAGCAAAAATTATTTCACGAAAATACTGATTCTAACTATAGTTTTGTTCAAGATAACTCGTCTAGATCATTTAAAAATGTTCTACGGGGGCTACACTATCAAGTAAACAATCCTCAAGGCAAATTAATAAGAGTCTCCAGAGGAATAATTTTTGATGTTGTTGTAGATTTAAGACGAAATTCTAAGTCTTTTAGAAAATTTCTCAGTGTCGAAATATCTGAGGAAAATCGAAATATTTTATGGGTTCCGCCAGGCTTTGCACATGGCTTTTGTGCAATTTCTGAAATAGTAGACCTTCATTATAAATGTACAGAATATTACGATGCTCAAGATGAGTATGGTGTCAATGCTCTAGATCCAAACTTAAATATTCAATGGCCAATTAAATCTCCAATAATTTCAACAAAAGATATTTCACTACCAAAGATATATGAAATTGATGAAAATAAATTACCTCAATTTGATAATTTATGAAAATTTTTTTATTAGGCGATAATGGCCAAGTAGGAAGTCAGATAAAGAAATTATTTAATAAGGAAAAACTTAATTTAATTTCCTTTAACAAAGAGCAACTTAATATTAGTGATTATAAAAAAGTAGCCATTTATATAAAAAAATATGAACCAAATATAATAATTAATGCTGCTGCATATACAAATGTTGAAAAAGCGGAAGTAGAAACTGATCTCTCAAATGAAATAAATAATTTATCAGTTAAAAATTTGTCATGTTTGTGTAATCAGCAAAAAATATTACTTATTCATTTGTCGACAGATTTTGTTTTTGATGGTGAAAAAAAAGATGCCTATAAAGAAGATGATTTTACAAACCCTCTTAATATGTATGGAAAGAGTAAAAATGATGGTGAGAAGAATATTATTAGGATTTCAAAATCATTCATAATCTTAAGAACTAGTTGGGTTTTTAGTGAGCAAAAAAATAATTTTGTGTCAAAAATAAAGAACAAAATTTTAAATAGTGAAGACATTAAAGTTGTTAATGATCAATATGGATGTCCAACATCGGCTTATTCTATTGCAAATTGTATCCTCTCTATATGTAAACAATATTCAATTACTGAAAAAATAGATCCAGGCGTATACCACTTTTGTGGAGACTCTTCTACATCCTGGTACTTGTTTGCTATTGAGATTTTAAGTTTAATGAAAAAATCAAATATATTGTTTAATGATGTAAAGATTAAAGCAATAACTTCTAAAAATTTATCAACATCAGTAAACAGACCAAAATATTCAGTCCTTAATTGTGATAAGATCAAGTCTGATTTTAATATTTCTCAACCAGATTGGAAAAAAGATTTGATAAAAATAGTATCTATTAAATTATAAGATGTATAACCAAACTAAGTATTTAGGTCTATATTTTTTACCATCAGCATTAATAGTGGGCCCATTTTTGAGTGACTTTATAATTTCAATTTATGCTTTATATTTTTTATATTTTTCAATTAAGGAAAAACTTTTTTATTATTATAAAAATTATTTTTTTTATTTATTTATCTTTTTTTATTCATACATTTTACTAAGGTCTTTGCTTTCTGGGAACCCATTATTATCTCTTGAAAGTTCTTTATTTTATTTTAGGTATTATCTCTTTATTGCCTGCATTGCACATTTTATTGAAAAAAATAAAAAATTTATTTTTAATTTTGGTGTGAGTATTTTTATTCCCATTCTTATTGTGTCTTTCGATGCTTATTTTCAGCTTATTACATCATTCAACATTACAGGATTGAAAAGGCCTGATAGTTTGCATATTACAAGTTTTTTTGGAAGTGAAATGATACTTGGACAGTATATTGCTAGATTGTCACCACTCTTAATTGCAACCATGTTGTATTATGATGATAATAAAAAATTATCATCATATATTTTTGTTTTTATTATATTGATTTTAACAACTAGCGTATCTTATATTTCTGGAGAAAGAACAGCTTTTTTTATTTCTGTATTATCTTTTGTTATGTACGCCTTATTAATAAGGAATTTCATAGGAGGGCGATTAATCTTTTTGATAAGTTTAATTGGAATTATTGTAAGTATTTCTTTTTTATTTCCAAATACACATAATAGAATTTTTAATCATACCTTAACTCAAATAGATTATCAGGAGGGTAATTTTTATGTATTTTCAAAGAAGCACCAATCTATCTATGAGACTTCATTAGAAATGATCAAAGATAAACCCTTATTTGGATATGGCCCAAAGATGTATAGGGAAGAATGTAAGAGATATGAAAATTCCCTAGCAGATCCTTGTTCAACACATCCTCATAATTCTTACTTGCAGCTGCTATCAGAGACAGGGATTATTGGTTTTATTCCTTTTTTTATTATCTTGATAATTTTAGTTAGAAGAGTCGTGATTTATTTTTTTATGTCTTTTAGCAATCAATCCGATAAAGAAGATTTTTTCTCAAACTATGAAATTTCATTATTAATAGCCTTATCAATAACTTTTTTCCCCTTAATTCCATCATTGAATTTCTTTAATAATTGGATAAGTATAATATATTACTTACCAGCAGCTTTTCTGTTAAATATTAATAAGGTTAAAAAATGATAAAAAAAAATAAAAGAAAAGTGCTAATCACTGGAGCTGATGGTTTTATAGGCTCTCATTTAACTGAGTATCTTTTTTCTAAAGGATACGAAATACATGCTTTATCACTCTATAATTCATTTAATAGTTGGGGCTGGCTTGAAAAAATATCTTGTTTGAAAGAAATAAATGTAATCTCAGGAGATGTGAGAGATCAAAATTTTTGCAATAAGATTACAGAAGGAATTGATTATGTTTTTAATCTAGCAGCATTAATAGCTATACCGTATTCATATACAGCACCTGAGAGTTATATTGATACAAATGTGAAAGGTTGTTTAAATATCTGTCAAGCGAGTTTAAAAAACAATGTAAAAAGATTAATACATACTTCAACAAGTGAAGTTTATGGAACAGCGAAGTATGTACCAATAGATGAATCTCACGCGCTGCAACCTCAATCACCATATAGTGCTTCAAAAATAGCCGCAGATTCTCTAGCCCTAAGTTTTTATAATTCCTTTAAATTGCCAGTCTCAATTGCGCGACCTTTTAATACATATGGCCCAAGACAATCTGCAAGAGCAATTATCCCTTCAGTAATAATACAAATCGCAAAAGGTGCGAAAGAACTAAAAATTGGTGATTTAAAGCCTACAAGGGATTTTTCATATGTAACAGACACATGTGAAGGTTTTTATTCAATACTTAAATCATCAAAAACAATCGGAGGTACTTATAATATTGGAACCAATAAAGAGTATAGCATAGAAGAGACTGTAACTATGATTAAAGAATTAATGAGCTCAGATATAAAAATTAAAGCAGATAAAAAAAGATTAAGGCCGTCTTCGTCTGAAGTATTTCGCTTAAGATGCAATGCAAAACTTCTTGAAGATACGGCTGGCTTTAAATACAAAGTTAAGTTTAAAAATGGTTTGAAAAAAACAATACAATGGTTTACTGATGATGAAAATCTATCAAACTATAAATCTGAGATTTACAATACCTAGTTTTTTATAAATATATTTTTTATGTCTAAAAAAAAAATGAAAGTCACAATTGTTGACTACGGAATAAATAATACAAGATCAGTTGTAAATGCCCTACGCTTATTAGATGTAAAATCTTTTGTAACATCTAATGTACATGATATGAAGCAATCTGATGCAATTATTTTGCCTGGAGTAGGTGCATTTGGTCAAGCAATGAAGAATTTAAATAATTTAAATTTAACGGAAACTATACAAGAACTGACTCTAGTTAAAAAATATCCATTTTTAGGCATTTGTCTCGGAATGCAATTAATGGCAGACAGCTCTGAAGAAAAAGGCAATTTTAAAGGTTTATCATTGATAAAAGGTAAAGTTATGAAAATTCAAAATAAAAACAATTTAAGAATACCTCACATGGGCTGGAATAGTTTGCATATAAAAAAAAATAACAAATTACTAAAAAATATTTCAGATAAATCAGCATTCTATTTTGTCCATTCTTATCACTATGTTTGTGAAAAAAGTTATGTTGTTGCGGAGGTGGAATATGGAGAAAGAATTATTTCCATTATAAATCATAAAAATCTTTTTGGGGTACAATTTCACCCCGAGAGAAGTCATACTAAGGGAATTCAAATGCTTGAAAATTTTATAGATATAGTTTGAGTTTATAATGCTGAAAAAAAGACTTATAGCATGCCTTTTGATAAAAGATGATATATTGATTCAGAGTATAGAATTTCAAAAATATCTACCAATTGGAAAGCCAAAGTTTACTGTTGAATTTGTATCCAGGTGGGATGTAGATGAAATTATTCTTCTTGACATTAGCGCAACACCAAAAAAAAGAATAATTAATTTAGATATGTTAGGAATTTTATCAGAATTAAGTTTTGTGCCAATGACTGTAGGTGGAGGAATAAAAAATTTGGATCACGTAAAGAAAATACTTAGTTACGGCGCTGATAAGGTAAGTCTAAATTCTCATGCTTTGGAGGATAAATCAATTATAACTCAAATATCTGAAACATATGGAACTCAATGTATTGTAATTTCAATAGATACTAAAAGAACAGATGATGGTGAATACTATGTGTACTCAAAAAGTGGTACTAAAAATCATTATATTAAAGCAGAAGATTGGGCAGCGGAGTGTGAAATGTTAGGAGCAGGCGAGATTTTAATAAATTCAATTGATAGAGATGGTATGAAAAATGGTTACGATATTGACCTAATAAGCATGCTAACAGAAAAATTAAATATACCTGTAGTTGCACTAGGAGGTGTAGGAAATCCATCCCATTTTGTTGAAGGTATTACAAAAGGAAATGCAGACGCTGTTGCTGCTGCAAATATATTTTTACATTCTGAGCACAGTACTATTCTCGCTAAGTCATATTTGGTAAGTAATGATATAGATGTCAGAGTTGATACCGATGCCAACTATAAGATGAGGAGTTTTGATAACATTGGACGATTAATTACGCTTGACACTGATAGATTATCTGAAGTTGAATTTGTATCCCAAAAAGGAAAATATAAATGAAATATTGCTCAAGATGCTTATACCCATCGAATCATCCTTATGGAATGATATTTGATGATCAGAATGTATGTATGGGTTGTAGGGTGCATGAGGAAAAAGATATTATTGATTGGAAATCAAGATTAATAAGATTAAAGGAAATTATTAACAATTCAAAAAAGAGCACGAAAGGAGACAATTTTGATTGTGTTGTCCCAGTAAATGGTGGAGGAGATAGTTACTTTGTACTTCATGTAGTGAAAAATATACTCGAACTAAACCCATTGATCGTAAATTATAACTCTCATTATAACACAAGGATTGGAATTAGAAATCTTGCAAATTTAGCAACTATTTTCGATTGTGACTTACTAATGTCGACAAATTCCCCAGATTTATTAAAAAGAATTACCCGTAAAACTCTAAAAGAATTTGGAAGCATTTATTGGCAAGTTTTAGCAGGTAACACAACATTTCCTGTACAAACTGCAGTAAGATATAAAATACCTTTAATTATTTGGGGAGTAAATGGATGGTCTGAGCAAACAGGCATGTTTTCTCATCATGATGAGGCTGAAATGACGGAACGATGTAGAAAAGAACATGCTTTATTGGGGTATTCTGCTGAAAGTTTAATAAGTAAAAAAGATTTAATAACAAGATCAGACATACAAAATTTTATTTACCCATATGATAATGAAATAGAATCCATTGGCATTAGAGGAATATATCTTAGTAATTATTTAAGGTGGGACTCAAAAACTCAACACGAAAAAATGATTGATCTATATGGTTACGAGACATCAACACAGCAGAGAACATTTAACACTTATGAGGACATTCATTGTTTTCATTCGTCTGGATTACATGATTATTTGAAATATATAAAGCTAGGTTTTGGAAAAGTTACTGATCATGCTTCAAGGGAAATCAGACTTAAACGCATGACTCGTTCAGAAGGAATTAATAATGTTATAAAATATAAAGAAATTAAGCCTAAAGATTTAAATATTTTTTTAGATTGGGTTGAAATGGATGAAGAAAAATTTTGGTCATATGTTTATGATAAAAGAGATAGCAGAATCTGGGAAAAGTCAGAGAATAATAACTGGATTTTAAAAGATTGTATTTCCAACTATGATCATGTTGATAATCATGAAATCACTAAATTACAAACTATAGATAAGTGCGAATATCGATTAACTAATAGAACTGAGGATGACACAGAAATAGATAAATATCTTCTGATGGGAAGGAATTATATTGATAAATATAATTTTGGGTCAATTGAAGATAGACCAAAGGGCTATTCAAATTTTCAGGGTGAGTGGAAAAAAAAATAATATTATGAGGTATTGTAAAAGTTGTGTAATGCCTGATACAAAACCAGGAATCTATTTTGATGAGAATCAGGTTTGTAGTGCTTGTATTAATGCAGAGATAAAAAGAAATACTGATTGGAGTGTTAAGAGCAAAGAGCTAGAAAGTATATGTAACAGTATACGAGGATCGAATGGAAATGGTTATGAATGTGTAGTTCCAGTAAGTGGGGGAAAAGATAGTATTTACCAAGCATACATCATGAGTAAGGTGCATAAATTAAAAACCTTATGTGTAAATATATCATCCCACGTCCAAACATTTGAAGGAATAAGTAATCTAAATAATCTAGTTGAAAAATTATCTTTGGATCTTTTAAGAGTTAACGTTAGACCAAGTACGCAAAAAAAAATAAGAAAAATTGGATTAATTGATTTGGGAAACCCTAATTATGGTGAACATTATGTTGTATTTGCTGGAGTAGCCAGAGCAGCACTAAATGCTAAAGCACCTCTTGTCGTATGGGGAGAGGATATTGGAAGAGAATTTGGGGGAAACATTTCATCAACTTCAAGTAAGATGGGTTCTGCAGAAGATTTAATTACAAATGATTTATTCAATCAAGTATCCTTATACGATTTACTTGATGGGAGAATATCATCAAAAGAGCTCTATTTTTATAATCATCCAACAAAAGAAGAAATTCGAACAACCAATATAAAAAGTATTTATCTCAGTCATTTTTATAATTGGGACGGATATGAACACTATAAATTTGCGAAGAAATTAGGTTTTATTGAGAGAAAAGCTGGTAACCTGTCCGGTAATATATTGAATTATGATAACATCGATGAGAAATTATGTGAAATACATATATGGTTTAAAATGCTAAAGTTTGGTTTTTGGCGACCAACAGACCAAACATGTTATCAAATTTGGAATTCAAGAATGACTCGCGATGAAGCTGTTGATATAGTTTTAGAGAAACAGTATGAATTTCCACATGAATATTTGCCTGAATTTTTGGAATATCATGAGATGAAAGAAAATGAACTTTTTGAATATATGGAAAAATGGAGAAATTTAGATCTCTGGACTAGAAAGAATAATAAATGGGTATTGCAAAATGAAATTTCTTAATATGAAAGATATAAATAAACTAATCTTTTCACATGAATAATTTTTACCAAAAAGAATGGGATGAGAGTTTTGCAAGGCTTGAGAACAATATATTATATCCAAAAGAAGAAATAATTAAATTTATCAATAGATATATCAGAAAGAAAATTTCTGAAAATGAAAAGTATTTTGACATTTTGCATCAAAGAGAACCTAATCAAAATTTAAAAGGTTTAGATTTTGGATGTGGTAATGGTCGTCAAACGATATTACTTGAAGAATTTAATATAGAGGGTTATGGATGTGATATTTCGAATGAAGCAATACAAATGGCAAAAAAAAATGCAGAACATCACAATAAAAATTATATGAAAGACAGATTTGTTAAAATTAATGATACAAAGTTACCATACTCCAATGAATATTTTAATATTTGCATCGCAGACTCATGTCTTGACAGTATGTATTTTGATGTTGCAAAAAATATTATTAAAGAGATTGGAAGGGTAACTAAAAATTATATTTATCTAAGCTTGATCGCGGGTGATACTAGAAATTTTGCAAAAAATAAAAATGAAGAAAGTATGGTCAAGAGTGATCATGAGTTTGGAACAATTCAATCGTATTTTAACACTAAAAAAATTAATGAATTAATCTCAGAAATAGACTTTAAAATAATTTCTCTTTATAAAAATACAGAGAATGATGAAATAAATAATATTTCAAACTCAAGGTTTTTTGTAGTTTTAAAAAAAAAGTAGAGAAATAATTAAAGAAATTTGTGGATAAAAAAATACTTATTACAGGTGCAACAGGTCATATAGGAAATAAATTAATACCTATTCTATTGCAGAAAAAATATAAATTAATTTGCATTTATCATAAAAAATTACCTGTAATCAAAAAAAAAAATATTACATGGATTAAATGTGACTTAAAAAAATCAAAAATACCACTAGGTAATCAGGAAAAGCTTTTTTGTACTATCCATCTTTGTGGGGTGACAAATGGAGGCAAAGTAAGTGACCACGACTATTTTCGTATAAATGAGCAGACATTAGTAAATACACTAGAGTCTGTTAAAGAGAAAACAAGGAAATTTATTTTCATTTCATCTCAAGCTGTCTATGGAAGCCCTAATTCAAAAATAGTTGATGAAAATTTTAAATTACAGCCAAAGTTTAGTTCATACTCTCTATCAAAAATAAATTGTGAAAAGTGGTTAGAATATTATCAAAGTAAATATAATGGTATGTATTTTTCACTTAGATTTACTGGCTTTCTTGGAGGTGGTGGAAATATTGACTATATAATTAACAATGCCAAAACTGATAAAGATATAATTTTATTTTCTAAAGGCAAAGTTTGTAGGGATTATATTAGTTTTGAATATGGAAATGAAATAATTATGAATATTTTGAAAAAGAAGATTAATAATAAGTATTTCTGTTTTAATGTAAGTTCAGGCAAGGTTATGAAATCTTATGACATTGCAAAAATAGTTTGTGATGAATTCAATTCAAAAAGTAAAATTAAATTATCAAATAAAGAGGCCACAATTAAACATTGTGTTCTAATTAATAAAAAAATAAAAAGTTTTATTAAAATAAAAGAATTTAATTTAAAGCAAGAAATTATAAATGAAATAAGGAAAAATATTTAATTATGAAAAAAATTAACATGGCAGATCCATATTTTACTCAAGAAGAAAAAGAGAAAATTAAAATAGAGGTATCTAAAATACTTGATACGTCCCTAAGTATGGGCCCAAATGTATTAAAATTTCAAGAAGAATTCTCAAAGAAAGTTAATGTAAATTATAGCATTGCAATGAATTCATGTACCTCTGCTTTAGAAGCTGCAGTTCAATTTTTTAATGTAAATAACGAAGAGGTTATAATTCCTTGCCAATCATTCATTGCTACAGCAATGGCAGTGATTTTATCTGGAGGCAGACCAGTATTTGCTGAAATTAAAAAAGATACACTCAACCTTGACATTGATGACGTAAGAAAAAAAATTAATGCAAGAACAAAAGGAGTAGTTTTAGTTCATATGGCTGGGACTATTTCTCCCGATATTTTTGATTTAGTCAAATTGTGCAAAGATAATAATCTTTTTCTGATTGAAGATGCTGCTCACACACCTGGTGCTTTTATTGAAGGAAAACATGCAGGCACTATTGGTGATGCAGGTTGTTTCTCATTTTATCCTTCTAAAATAATAACTTGTGGTGAAGGAGGAATGCTCACAACATCTAACGAAAAAATTTCTAAATTTGCGAGGAGTTATCAAAACAGAGGTCGAGACATGGAAATGAATGAAGAAATCTATATAAATAAAGGAAGAAATGTAAGAATGACAGAAATGAATGCTCTTTTAGGTTGCATTCAATTAAATAATCTCGAAAAATTTATAGCGAAAAGAAAAGCAATAGCATCATTTTATATTGAATCTCTAAAGGATATAAAAAATTTGTATTTAGTTGTACCAGCAAATTTAGATAATTCATCTTTTTGGAAATTTCCAATTATACTGAGTGATCAATTTAATAGAGATAAAGTTATTGTAGATTTAAACGAAAGAGGAATTCAAGCTGATGCAGCTTATAAACCTGCTTTACATCTGCAGCCTATAATAAAAAATTTATTGAATATAGACAAGGGCCATCTAAAATTTTCAGAGAGTATTCTTGAAAAACATTTATGTTTACCTTGTCATCAGAATATGACAATTGATGATGCAAAATATGTTGTAAAAAATCTTTTAGAAATTATTGATTAATAATGAAAGTTGGAATACATCAGCCACAGTATTTACCTTGGCTACCTTATTTTTTGAAAATTGCAAAATGTGATGTTTTTATCATACTTGATCATGTAGATTTTCAAAAAAATGGATTACAAAACAGAAATCAAATTAAAACTGACAAAGGGTATCAATGGATTACAGTTCCAGTTGAGCATAAGTTAGGACAGAAAATTAATGAAATAAAAATTAATAATCGATTAAACTGGAGCAAGAAGCATATCAAGTCAATTATCCATCATTATAGTAGATCAAAATATTACGAAATATATATAAATGATTTTAAAAAAATATATGAAAGGAATTGGGATAACTTAGTTGATGTAAATATGGAATTTATATATTTAATTTTAAATATTCTTCGAATAAAAACAAAAATTATTAAAAGTAGCATAATAAATGTGGAGGGAAAATCATCTCAACTTATATTAAATATATGTAAGAAAGTTGGAGCTACAACCTATATTTCTGGTATTGGTGCAAAAGACTACTTAGATCAAAGTGATTTTGAAACAAATGGGATTGAACTTATTATAGAGCCTCCAATTTTGCCAAAAAAATATGATCAAGCATACAAAAATACTGATTTTTTAAACGATTTATCTGTAGTAGATATAATCATGAATTGTGGTAAAGAATGGGAAAATTATTGCTAGGTGACAAATAAAAAAATAAAGATTTTGGCGGTAACTGGCATTAGGTCTGATTATGATCTAATGCAACCAGTATACAGTGCATTATCAAATAAAATAAATATTGATCTCAGGTTTTTTGTAACAGGCGCTCATTTGTCTAGAAGACATGGCTATACAATTAATCAGATAATCAAGGATAAATTTAAAATTTCTCAAAGGTCAAAGTCATTAATAATTTCAAATACATTAGATTCAAGAGTACTAGGAATGACAAAGCAATTAAAGGATTTGGTTAAAACCATTAATTCTATAAAACCAAATCTACTACTTGTGCTAGGAGATAGAGAAGAAGCTATGTCAGCAGCGATCGCTGGGTCATATATGAATGTGCCAATAGCTCACATTGCGGGAGGAGATAGAGTTATAGGTAATATAGATGATCAAATTCGGCATGCAGTTACTAAACTGTCTCATATCCATTTTACGACAAGTAGTGAGAGTAAACAAAGAGTTATAAATATGGGTGAGCAATCTTTTAGAGTATTTAATGTCGGAAATCCTGGAATTGACAGATTAATTAAACTTAAAAAGATACCTTCTTCAAAATTATCCAAAGAAATTAATTTTGATATAAACTACAATGAGAAATATTTAATGCTAATTCAACATCCTCTATCATCTGAATACTTAGAATCTTATAAGCAGATGTGTATTACTCTTAAAGCGATAAAAGAGTTGAAAATTAAAACTATTATTATTTTTCCAAATTCTGACGTAGGCAGTCAGGAAATAATAAGGGCAATTAAAGAGTATGATCACTTAGATTTTGTTTATTCTATTGAGAATCTTGAGCGAGAAATTTTTGTTAATTTATTAAGAAATTGTAGTTGCCTTATTGGAAATTCAAGTGCGGGCATACTAGAAGCACCATCTTTGAAGTTGCCGGTTGTAAATATTGGAAACAGGCAAAAAAAGAGATTGCACTCAACTAATGTTCAGTTTGTCCAGCATGATGTCAAAAAAATAAAAAAAGCAATAAAAAGGTCAATTTTTGACAAAAAATATATTGATAAAGTAAAAAAATGCAAAAATCCCTATGGAAATGGGACAGCTAGCTCAAAAATTGCTAATATTTTATCTCAATTGAAAATTGATTCAAAACTTTTGATTAAGGATATAACTTACTAATGAAAAAAAAAAATATCCTGATTGTTGCTCCTCATCCA
>MDTB01171781.1_pt1 | contig 18269 bp, 17 predicted proteins | sample 811161 | NCBI WGS metagenome assembly MDTB01 (sample SAMN05326650, study PRJNA326480) | marine metagenome | isolation source: seawater | place: Mediterranean Sea | collected 2009
AAAAGGATGAGAAATCAATTATAAATGGTAAAAAATATTTATATTATCTTCTTGGTACGTCTATCATCTTTCTTCTGCCGGCCATAATTCTAACGCAGCTCACGACTGGAACGCTTGATTATAGAGTAGGTGGAATCTTTGATAATTATGACAGTCTAACCATTAGTCTACTTGCGATACTATTTATGTTTGGTGTTGCCAAATCTGCCATAATGCCTTTTCATAAGTGGTTACCATCTGCTATGGTAGCTCCTACTCCAGTAAGCGCGCTTCTACATGCAGTGGCAGTTGTAAAATCAGGAGTATTTATACTAATGAAGATTATGCTATATATTTTTGGTGTGGAGGTATTAAAGGATACTAGCGCAAACAACTTTATAATATTATTTGCTTCTATTACTATAATTGTCTCATCCATAATTGCACTAAATCAGAATAATATTAAATTACGTTTAGCTTATTCAACAATAGGACAATTATCGTACATTGTTCTAGCAACAGCCATCTTAGCTCCTTACTCTATCATGGCTGCAACGCTGCATTTAATATTTCATGCCTTGGGTAAAATAATTTTATTTCTATCAGCAGGGATTATTGCAACGCAAACAGGAATTAAAGAGGTAAGTGAAATGAATAATTTATCAAGGAAACTACCAATAACGTGTTTTCTTGTATTAATTGGTGCATTTATCATGATTGGTTTACCACCTACGGTTGGATTCATAAGTAAATGGTATTTGTTAATAGGGATTATGGAATCTGATAAACTATATTTGCTAATTATCATTATTATTAGCACATTACTAAATGCAGGCTACTATTTCCCTATAATTTATAAATCTTACTTTGAAAAAGAAAGCTCTTCTGGCGCTAAAGAAATTACTGAAGATATACCTCTAGTCTTCCCCGTGATGATTATAGGAGCTATAGTGATATTGTTATTTTTTAATATCAGCTTTATCACAACATTTATTGATGGGTATATAATAAGAAAATGAGTAATAGAAAAAAAATAATTTATGGCTTAATTATTCTTGTGAATATTAGTCCATATCTGTATTCATTTTATGATTTTGAAAAAGTTCATTTCAATATTGATAATATGATCGGTTTTTATCCAATATACGGATTCATATCATGTTTAGGGCTAATTATTATTGCAAAGATGTTCGCAATGTTTTTTAAGAAAGAGGATACATATTATGATGATTAATGTTTTGAGTCATCCGGCTGTTCCCTTGGTATTAGGTTCATTGCTCATTTTTTTGATTAGATCAAAATCTAATTTATTATCTTTTATATCATTAACACTGTCTATCATAGTGTTGTTGTTCATCATGCCGCATGAAAATGCTTTTTACATCGAAAAAGGTATTCAAATTAATTATTTTGCTTACAGTAAACTATCATTTCTTTTTTGTTTAGTTTTTTTGATTATTGGCATTATTGGAAAAATATTCTCAATATATCGAGATAGCTACAAAGAAAAAGCCATGATTTTGTTATACATAGCATCTGCTATATTTGTAATTTTTTCCGGAGATTTTATAACTCTGTATATTTTTTGGGAAATTATGGCTATCACATCCACTTTTATTATTTGGTCTTCTAATTCCGATGACTCTAGTGCAGCGGGTCAACGTTACTTGATTATGCATCTTTTTGGCGGCCTAATTCTATTACTAGGTATTATTGGTCTTTACCTAAATACTAATGATCTACAAATAAGAATGTTAAGCTTAGATAATTGGTACACTTGGTCGATACTCATTGGCTTATTATTAAATGCGGGCGCACCACCTTTCTCACAATGGCTGCCAGATGCTTACCCAGAAGGTAGTTATTCATCAACAGTTTTTCTGTCCGCCTATACTACTAAAACATCTGTTTTTGTATTAATCTCAACTTTTGCTGGTAATCATATTTTAATAGCAATAGGAATTTATATGATTATTTATGGAATTATATATGCTTTGTTAGAAAACGATATTAGAAGAATATTATCTTACAGTATAGTGAATCAAGTTGGGTTTATGATAGTAGGAATTGGTATTGGAACTGAACTTTCTATCAATGGTACTGCAGCACATGCTTTTGCTCATATTTTATATAAAGGTCTTTTATTAATGTCTGCAGGAAGTGTTTTATATATGATAAATAAAAGAAAATGTACAGATGTTGGAGGATTATATAAAGTAATGCCTATAACAGCGATATGCGGAATAATAGGCGCATTGGCTATATCAGCTTTTCCATTAACATCAGGCTTTATATCTAAATCAATGATTGTAGATGCAAGCTATCGGGAAGGTTTAGAGTTTGTATGGTTGATGTTATTGGTAGGATCAGCTGGAGTGTTTCTTCATGCTGGAATAAAATTTCCATGGTTTGTTTTTTTCCATAATGATAAAAAGATTAAAACAGAAGATCCTCCTTTTTTTATGAAGACTGCTATGATTATAATGTCATTCTTATGTATTATAATCGGAATAATTCCTGAATCATTATATATTCTATTACCATATAAAATAGACTTCATTCCATATACTGGCAATCATATTATCTCTCAATTACATTTGCTATTATTCTCTGGGTTAGCATTCTTTGTAAGTCTAAAATATTTAGAACGAACACTAACTATTACTTTAGATTTTGATTGGTTTTATAGAAATAAAATAAAATACATTTATGCAATTACTAATTTCATGAGTAGGATATCTAGTAACTTTATGAAGATGATTGTTTTGAATAATATTAAAAATAGATTTAATGTTCTTGAATCTTATTTGATGAAACAATTTACAATATCAACCATGCTGACATTAATATTAATTACCTTCTCTATCGTGCTTTTATTCAATATTAGTTAGTACCACCAATGGTAATATCATTAATCAAGATAGAGCCTGTTTGAATTCGATTTCTTAAATCAATATCATCGCCTAAGGCGATAATATTTTGAAACATTTTTAATAAATTAGATGCTACAGTTATTTCGGTTACAGGATGAATGATTTCACCATTTTCAACAAGATATCCAAATGCTCCTCGCGAATAGTCACCAGTCAAAGTGTTTGCCCCACTTCCCATCATATCTGTTATATAGATTCCATCTTTCAAGGTTGAAATAATATTCGAAGTTAAGGGTTTGCTGGAGTTAACAACAATATTAGTTAAAACGCCATTACCAGTACACTTAGAATTTAGCTTCCTTGCTGAATATGTATCCAACAAATATGTTTTGAGTACACCAGATTTAATAATATCTTTCTCGACTGTTAGAACTCCTTCAGAATCATATGGTCTAGACGCTGGACCATTTGATAAATAAGGCTCTTCTTTTAGTTGGAAGAAATCTGGAAAAATTTTTTCATTGATTTTATCTAGCATAAAACTTGATTTTTTATATATGGAAGAACCATTGATAGCAGTTAAAAAATTACTTATGATTGAAGCAGACATTTCTGGTGAGAATAAAACAGGACAATTTCTTGTTTTTATAGTTTTTGCTCCTAACCTAGATAAAACCCTCTCTGAAGCTTTTTTTCCTATATCTTCACCTGGTTCTAATTTATCAAAGTCTCTAGAATTAGAATACCAATAATCTCTTTCCATTAACTTATTTTGTTCAGCTAATGCTATGCAAGAAAGACTATAATCTGTATTTTTGTATGAACCGTATATACCATTACTTGTGATTAACATATGTTTATTATTAGAATAAGAAAATGTTGATCCCTCGGAATTTGTTATTCTTTTATCAAATTCAAATGCAGAAGCTTCACAATTCTTTGTAATATTAATTAATTCTTTAGTATCTAGATTTTTAGGGTAGTAGATATCTAAATCATCCCAATCATGCTTTGTATAATTTGAGTCTGGCAGCCCTTGATACTCATCAGGTTGAGTATTTTTTGATATATTTTCAGCCTTCATTATAATTCTATCTATACTTGCCTGAGAGAGGTTATTTGTTGATGCAGTGCCTTTTTTATAATCATTATAAACAGTTACACTGAGTCCTACATCATTATGATGCTCAACATTTTCTACCTCTCCAAATCTTGATGTAATTGTAACCCCTTCATTTAAACCTAAAGAAAATTGATACTGATATTTTTTATTTAGGCTTTTTAAAGTTTTTAATAGTCTATCTTTCTCAAGCTTCAAACTTGTGTGCCTCCAACCGTAATCTCATCTATCTTTAATGTAGGTTGGCCTACTCCCACAGGAACACTTTGTCCTTCTTTTCCGCATGTTCCAACTCCATCATCTAACTTTAAATCATTACCTACCATGGAAACTTTTTTTAGAACTTCTGGGCCATTGCCAATTAAAGTCATTCCTTTTATTGGAGACGTAATTTTTCCTTTTTCTATTAAATACGCTTCAGATGCTGTAAATACAAATTGACCATTCGTAATGTCGACTTGGCCGCCTGAAAAGTTAACTGCATATATGCCATCCTGAACTGATTCAATTATTTCGTTAGACTCATAATTGCCTGGCAACATAAAGGTATTCGTCATTCTAGGCATTGGTAAACATGAATAACTTTCTCTCCTACCATTGCCAGTGGGAGAGGTTTTCATAAGTTTAGAATTCATTTTATCTTGCATGTAACCTTTCAATATTCCGTTTTCAATCAAAGTATTACATTTAGTTTCACATCCCTCATCATCAACAGATAAGGAGCCTCTTCTTTTTGAAATTGTACCATCGTCTACAATAGTGCATTGATTAGAAGCAACTTTCTCTCCAATCAAATCTGAGAATGCCGATGTTTTTTTTCTGTTGAAGTCCCCCTCTAAGCCATGTCCTATTGCCTCATGTAAAAGGACACCTGGCCAACCTGGGCCTAAGACAACAGTCATCGCGCCAGCTTTAGCATCAATTGCCTTTAAATTAACACTGGCTTGCCTTAGAGCCTCATCTGCGAAATTATAACCAAATTTAGAATCTATAACTTGGTCATATGAGTACCTTCCTCCACCGCCAGCTGATCCACTTTCTCTTCGTTCACCAACTTTTAAAATAACCATTACACTGAATCTAACAAGAGGCCTATCGTCAAATACATTGACACCATCAGTGTTAAGTACAAATACTGAGTCATATACGCCAATTAAATTAACTATCACTTGATCCACTCGAGAATCTTTATCTCTAATATATTTATCGATATTTTTTAAAAACAAAACTTTTGTTTCATCCTTTCCATAATCCAACGGTGACACTGACTCATAAAGCCTCTTTATTTTTTTCTCCTCACCAATTTTAATTGTTCTGCTTTGTCCATGCTCTACTATACATTTAGACATATTTGCTGCTGTAATGAGGTTATCAAAATTAAAATCATTGCTATATGCAAACCCAGATTTGTCACCTGAAACAGAACGAATACCCACTCCACTATCAATATTAGATGAACCGCTTTTAACTATCCCATCTTCCAAAACCCAGCTTTCAGAATTTATATATTGAAAATATATATCAGCAAAATCTATATTTTTAGGACAGGCTGCTGATAGCAATTTTTCTAATTTAGCATTTGTTAAATCATGACTATCTAAAATAAGATTCTGGATATTATTCATTTTTTTTCTAATAAATTTATATGTTCAAGAACTGGAAATTTTTCTCGTATTGTTTCTAATTGTTTAAGGTTAATTTCAGATTCGATATAACCATCTCCAGAATTTATTCTAGACATTATTTGCCCCCATGGATTAACTATCATGCTATTCCCATGTTTTCTCGTACCACTAATATGATAGCCATCTTGGCATGCAGTTACAACATAACATAAATTTTCAATTGCTCTTGCTTTAACTAACGTTTCCCAATGGACCTTACCTGTTTGTTCGGTAAAAGCCGCAGGCAAGACAATTACTTGAACATTGTGTTTATGTTGTAATCTGAAAATCTCAGGAAAACGAAGGTCATAACATATTGCAATACCAACGACTCCTATTGGAGTGTCAATAACTTGAATTTGGTTACCATGACTGAAGACTTCAGATTCATTATAGGATTCTTCTGAATTAGGTAATTCTACATCAAATAAATGTATTTTGTCATATCGAGACACAATCTCACCTGAATCATTATAAACAAAGGTTGTAGAAGTTACCTTTTTTGGGTCATTAGTTTTGATAGGAATTGTGCCAGCTATTATCCAAAGTTTATATTTTTTAGCATGTTCAGAAACAAACTCTTGTATAGGGCCTTCACCTTCTGTCTCAGCGTGTACTAGATATTCAGCATCATGCTCTGGCATTAAAGCAAAGTTTTCTGGCAAAACAACAAGCTTTGTTTTTTTCTGTGATATTTCTTTTAGGTACTTTGATACAACCAATAGATTAGCCTGCACATTAGGGCCTGACGTGAGTTGTATTGATACTACATTGGTCATATTTCTCTCTATATTTGTTTATTAAGAATATATTAATTTTCGATTGGTTTAAATGTTTCTATTACTTTTATCTCAGGATTGTCCCATGATCCTTTGATAGAATATTCAACGGCTGCTAACTGATTCGTATTTATTCCAAATTCTTTCATTACACGATCATAAAATATTGATGCAACTGCTCCAATAGGGCCTCCTAACAATGTTCCCGATATCAAACTCATAGATGATAAATCAGGTATATATACTAATTTCTGATTATGAGTTCTATTTTCTAAATTCGATTGACCATTAATGGACATTTCACCGAAAGACCCTTTTAAATCCAAGCTATTTATATCAGCCATAGCTTTGGAAAATATAAATTCACCTTCCATTGTATCAAACGATAATCCCGTAGAAAAGAAATCACTAAAATCAAGAGAAAGACGTTTTTGTAATGATGAAATACTGAATAAACCAAGTAATTGTCCGATAGCTCTGGTTTGTTTTGTAACCTGAAGAAATTCTCCATTGCTTAAATCTAGTCTAATTTTTCCATCAAAGGTATTAAGTGAAAATAAATCTGGGGATCCTTTCCACTGCCCTATTAATCTCGACTCCAACGAGCCTTTTTTAATTACATCTGAATATCCTAAACTATTTAAAGATGTACCAAAATTATCGCTATAAAAAGATGCATCAAAAAATGTTAATTGTCCATTTGAGCCGTCTATCCATTTTCCAGAACCAACCATTTGTAAATGATTATTTTCAAAGTTGAAGGTTTCTATCATCATTCCTTTCTCTGTAGGTGATGTTCTAATAAAAACATTATTAAAATAATAATCATTTATTTTTACTTGCTTGATGTCAAGATTTAAATAGGGGTATATACTTGGGTCAACTTCTCCTTCAAATTTATTTAAATTAAAATATTTAAGTTCCGCAGAAAGTCTATCTGATTCTGATATTACTTCTGGCAATGTTACTAACCCCTGCAAGTACGGGGATGTTATTTGAAATTGAGTGTGGTTATCAATTCTATTTAGATTCATTTTATATATATCATATTCTAGTTGTAGGTTATTTTTCTTAGATTTATCGAACACATAATTTATTTTTAAATATTTTTGTTCTTTTTTTCCTTTTTTAAATGGACTGACAATATTAAATGACATACCTTTCATTGACGAGGCTATCTGAGCAAATATCTTGTTTGTATTTGGTTCATAAATAATGCTAAAATTACTTAATGATTTTCCATCAAAAGATTTTAGTAATTTATTTTTTATTGTATTTTTCAGAAAATTAGAAGTTAATATACCATTACTATCAATGCTATACCTCATAGATTTATTAACCATCTGAGTATTCAAATAAAAGTGGAATTGATTATTATTCATATAGTATTGATTTTTATGTGACTGAAGATATTTATCAAAAAAGTTAATACGTACATGCTTAGAATTAAATGTTAAATTTAGGTCTTTATTAAAAATAACTAGATCTCTAAAATTAATAACTCCAAATGAATTAGTTTTACTACCATATCTATATAGCCGATAATCTAATTCATACTTGGACATAATAGATATGTTTTTGCTTATAATTGATGCTAAATCTTTTTTTGGAAACTTATTTAAAAGTTTATCAATATCACCTTTAATATTAAGTTTTAATTTACTTTTATTTGTCGCAAGTGTTCCAGACACTTTAACAGAATGAGATTCATCTATAGTTAATTTATTGGAACTAATTGATAGCTCATTATTCTTAAATTGGTAATTAACTAATCCGTTTATTTCACTTAATTCATACTTACTGAATTTATCTGGTACTACTTCAGTATTTGTGCTGCTCAAAGTTAGTTTACCTTTGACGCTATTTCCAAGGAGCTGACCAGATAATCCATCTATGAAAAGGTCTTCAGAATTGGAAATAGATATTTCATTAAATATTGCACTATAGCGGAATTTATTTTTATCATTTATATCTAATAATGATAGCTTTTCTATTGTTCCAGTATGCAACGAATTTGCCATTGATTTAATGATTCTTTTAGGCTTAAATGGCAGAGTTTTAGCTATTTTCATTAAATCATCTATATAGATTTTATCGATAAATAAGTCTTTCAAGTTCTTTCTATTAAAAGTAAGAAGTATATTGTTACTTTCATAGACATTTTTTTCACTCTTTGCATTCATATTTGTTAAAGATATATCTAAATTATCAGAATTATTATTGTATTTAAAATTTGTAGAAATATTTTCCAATAGAATTTCTTTCTTATTAAGATTATTATAAAGATGAGCTTGATTGATACTTAAAGCACCATTTACATTTTTTATAGAGTTATTCAATATATCAGCCCATAATTCATATTTCATATTATTGGTATTTATATTCAGTTGTTTAAAAAAGAAAGATCCATAACTACTATCAATATTTAGTCCTTGACTATAAAAGCTTCCACTGATTTTATTTCCATCACTTATAAAAAATTTAGAAGCTAAATGAATGATTGCGTTATTTGTATCATTATTGAAGGTTGTAAAAAGCTGTAAATTATTGTCATTCTTAAATAAAACAAGGTTAATATTCTTAAGTTTATGAGATTTTTTTAAGACCCTGTTTTTAATTAAAATATCAGAATTGCTTATCCTAAATTTAATATCACTTGATGATATATCACTGTAATCTGTATTATTAAAATTATTTGTATCAAATAAATTATAATCTTTTATGAATAACCCAGTTTTATCATATAGTAGTGTTATATCTGAATTAACTAAATTAAACTCTGAAGGCTTAAGTTTTAAAGTAAATAGAGAATGAAAGAGATTTACATTTAATATAATACTCTCACCCCTTATGTATATGTCTTTTGTATCTTTTTTGTAAAAAGATATATCATTAAATATAAGATGAGTATCTAAACCATCCCATTTAACTTCTAGATTTTTCATGGAAAACCCTAGAGATGATTTTAACTCTATTGTCTTAATAATTTTATTCTTATAAAGATCAGAAACTAAATTAGTATTTTCTGTTATCACTATAATAGAAAATAAAAGTGCTAGTAATAACGATATTGTATAGACAATGAATGATTTCAATTTAAACATAAATTTTAATAAGTGTAATTATCTGTATCAATATTTTCATCCCATAACTTCTCAAGAGAATAAAACTCTCTTGTATCCGGATGCATAACATGAACTAATAAGTCACCATAATCTAACAGTATCCACTCAGACTTATTATAGCCTTCTACTCCAAGCGGTTTAATTTTATTTTTTTTCAATTTGGTAACGAGATTATCTGCTATTGCCTTCACATGCCTGGTCGATCTACCCGACACAATGAACATTACATCTGTCACAGATGATTTATTTTTAACATCAATTAATGATATATTCTGGGCCTTATTATCTTCGAGTATATTGAGAATAGATTTTTTAAGAGCTTCCATAGATTTAATATATTTTATGTTTTGATAACCATTTTTCAAGTTGTGGTGATATTAAGCCCCTCACAGACTGTTTATATCCTAATTTATCCCTAATCTCCGTAGAAGAAGTGTTAACCATAGATGTTTCTTCCAAGTATATTTTACCATATGAATCACTATGAAATATAGTTCGATCTGTTGAAATAAGAGGATGTAATTGACTATTTTTATTTATATCTTTTACGTAATCAATACTCTTATGACTTCTCGAAGAAACAATAATATTGCAAGTTTTGATTATTTTATCGAAGCTTTTCCATAAATTGATATTTTGAAGGACATCTATACCTATCAACAAATAGAGATTTGCATTGATATAATCTTTTTCTATTGATTCTATAGTATCTATCATATAAGAAATACCACCCCTGCTGATTTCTCTATCATCAATTATTGAATTAGAATCATTTAAACAAATTTTCATCATATCAATTCGATCCGTTGATGATGCAATAATTTTTTTACTCGATGTTGGGATATTTGTTGGCACGAAATGTACCTTGTCCAATTGATGTGCTTCAATTATTTCTTGTGTTGGTATAGTATGTCCATAATGTATAGGGTCAAATGCACCACCAAAGATTCCTATTCTTTTTTTTTGCGATACTTTTAATTTCTAATTTTTCCTTTACTGTCAACTATATACTTAAGGTTAGTTAGTCCTATTAAACCAACTGGTCCTCTTGCGTGTAATTTATCTGTACTTATTCCTATTTCTGCACCCAAACCATACTCAAAACCGTCAGCATATCTTGTTGAGGTATTTATCATTATAGAGCTAGAGTTGACTCTTTTCTTAAATTGGTCAATAGATTTTTTATCTGATGATACTATCGCATCTGTGTGCATAGAACCATATTTAGAAATATGGTTAATTGCCTCATCAATATTTTTAACAATCTTAATAGAAACAATAGGGGCAAGATACTCTTTATACCAATCATCTACAGAAGCTGGAATGATGTTAGTATTCATTTTTAATATATTTTTACAACCTCTTATTTCAACATTATTCTCTAACAATTCATCAAGTATTATGCTTAAAAATTTTTTTGGAAAATCTTTATGTACCAAAAGTGTCTCCATTGCATTACAAACACCATATCTTTGGGTTTTAGAATTTATTACTATTGATAGAGCTTTTTTAAAATCTGCTTTTTTATCAATGAAAACATGGCAGTTCCCATCGAGGTGTTTAATCATAGGTATTTTCGAGCAAGAAATCACTTTCTCAATTAAACCCTTTCCGCCTCTAGGAATAATTACATCAATATATTTATCCATAGAAAGTAATGATGTAACTGCTTTACGATCTATTATATCTATCAATTGAACAGAATGCTGATGATATTTACAATCTTTAAGTGCTTTTTTTATCGAGACCATAAGAGCTTTATTGCTATTTATAGATTCTGATCCACCACGAAGTATTACACTATTCCCAGATTTCAAACATAGACCTGCAGCATCAATAGTTACATTTGGCCTTGATTCATAGATAATCCCAATAACCCCCAGAGGAACTCTCATCTGGCTTACCATAATTCCTGACTTCTGTTTCACGGACTTTGTTGTTCTATAAACGCTATCAGGTATTTTAATAATCTTAGCCAAGCCTTCGCACATAGAAATAATACTTTGCTTATTTAGTACTAATCTATCGATCATGCTGTCTGATAAACCTTTTTTTTGTGCATTTCTAATATCAATATTATTACTTTTTATTATCTTATTGGTGTTTATATCAAGATTTTTTGAAATATTATATAAGACAGAGTTTTTCTTTGTAGTACTATATGAGCCAGACATAGTGGATGCATGTACCGCTTGCTCAGATAACTTAATTATGTATTTATCAATGTTCATTAGACTCAACTTTTGATTCAAGAAAAAAGTTTGGTGATTTACTTAAAATAAAACAAGAAATCATTATTTCTAGTTGGTGCCAAATACTAATATCAGTGACTCCAGTTTTGATTGATTTATCTATTGAATAACAAAACTCTATTATGTCTGATAATACATTATTATCGCAAGAATTGGCAAATGTATTATAAATATTTTTTTTATAGCTTGGAATATATGGCTCAGGCAAAAGATTATTACTTATGTAGTAGATTTTTTTTAACTCTGAATTAAGTAAAAACAGAATGAAAATTTCCGGAGACTTTATAGATTTTAAATAACCTAATATTTTTAATGACTTATCAAGATTACGGTCCAGGATACAATCTATTAAATCATATTCATTATATTTATATTCTTTTTGTAAGTAATCAAAATAAAGAGAAATATCACTAATATTCAATAAAGACATTTTATAAAGCTCTTGTGATATTGAAGATGTATTTCCCTCATTTTTATCAATCAAACGATCAAAATTATCCCGAGAATAGGTAATTTTATTTTTATGGAACTTTCGTTTTACCCAACTCAACAAGGTTTCTCCTTTAAGTTCAAATATTTCTATAATACAACCCTTTTCATCCAACATTTTAAAGAATTTATTTTTTTTGAATGATGAGTTTTGTGGTCCTATCTTAATTATCACCTTAATATCATCAGGAAAGTTAACGTTTATAAGATAATCGGATAGGTTTTTTGGAATACTAGTTGAAACAATATTCAAAACAAATAATTTTTTTTCTTTAAAAATTGATAGACTTTCAAAATTATCTCTAAGAAGATTGATATCATAATCTGAATCTATGACAATATTCTGTGTAACCCAGCCTTCTTTATTCAGCTTAGATTCTAATCGAAACTGTATTTCATTTTGTAAATGATATGGCTTTCCCATAATCAAAAAAATTGATGTTTGTGGAAGTTCTCGCTTAGAAAAGAATTGTTTATAGCTAATTTTCATATAATAAATCTAATAGATTCTATACAATATATCATGGATCCAAAAAAATATTATAATGAAATAGGCTTTATTGGGCTAGGAATCATGGGTAAACCTATGGTTCTGAACCTACTTAAAGCAAAATATAAAGTGACTTTTTTTGCTAGAAAGAAAAATATAATTAATGAAGTCTCAGCGTGTGGTGGAAAATATGTAGATAAGATATCAGATATAGCTAAAAACTGTAAATATATATTCTTAAATCTACCTAATTCTGATGATGTTGAGAATGTTGTGATGGGCAAAAAAGGTCTAATAAAAAATTTAAAAAACAACACAACTATAATCGATATGAGCACAATAGCTCCGCAAGTAACAAAAAAAATATCAAAAGAATTAATTAATAAGAAATGCTTTTTTATAGATGCTCCTGTGTCTGGCGGAGAAATTGGAGCAATTAATGGTAATCTTTCGATAATGGTGGGTGGGGGGAAAAGAATATTCAATAGGATTAAACCTCTCCTGTCTATTCTAGGATCAAATATTACGTATGTCGGTGAAAGCGGGTCAGGCCAAATCACTAAAGCCTGTAACCAAATATTAGCAGCAGGGACGATGATAGCTGTAAGTGAAATATTATTATTGGCCAAAAAGTCTAAATGTGATCTCAAATTAGTTAAAAAGGCACTAATGGGAGGGTTTGCTAATAGCAAAGTACTTGATTTACATGGAGAAAGAATGATTACAAATAATTATAGACCTGGCTTCAAAGCCTCACTTCATTTTAAAGATTTAGATATCGCGATGAATCTAGCGTCTGATTTAGGTTTAAAGCTTGTCAATGCCAAATATAGCAAAAAGATAATGAAACAAGCTATCAATGATAATCATGGAAATAAGGATTCATCAATTATTAATAAAATAATACAAAAGAATAATAAATAAAGTGTTTAATATTCATACACTAAATTATATAATGATTATATGACAGAAAAATTTGAAAGCTTATTGAAGGAAAGAGATATTACGCCAACAAAGCAGCGTCTAGAGATAGCTGACTTAATATTTTCAAAAAATCAGCACTTTACTGCGGCTACATTAATAGAAAAAGCAAGGTTAGCCAACTTACCAATATCACAAGCGACTATATACAATACATTATGTTTATTTGAGTCTAAAGGTTTATTAAAAACTATAGATTTACAAAATGATTGTAAATTCTACGATACAAATCTTAACTCACATCATCATATATATAATACTAGCAATAATACACTTACAGATATCAGTGATGATAGAATTGCTTTTTCAAAAATACCAGATATTCCTAAACATTTAGAAGTAGAGCAGACTGAGGTTCTAATAAAAGTTAGAAATAAGTAACCAAATTACCCATCAAGGTCATTTGATAAAGCTAAGATTGTATCTTTAGAAATTTTAACAGATTGATTGTAATTATCATGATTTACTCCAAATTCAATATTTTCAGATGCCTTAAATAATTTTATGTCACTTTTAGTTAATTGAAATCTTAAAAAGTGAACTGCAGATGTTTTTTCATCTCTTGTTCTTTCTAGATCTTCATCAGACACCGCAATAATCTTTTTAGAGCCATCGATACTTAACCATATTAAATTTTCCAGATTATGTAGTTTGTTCAACATAATCTTACGCTCATCTACATCCGGATACATAATTAACATTGTAGCTTTTAAGTTATCACCGTCAGGTATTAATGATGAGTAAGCATCAATTTCTTCTTGAATTTCTTTTTGATTAAATATTTTTTCGATTCTCAACATTTCTTGAACCTGATATTTGATAGTTAGATAATCTTCGAACAAAAGAACAACATTATCGCCTATCAAGACTGAACGATTTTTTTTATGTGATAACAAATCCTTTTTAATATCTTCTCGTTGCTTATCATATTCTTCTAAAGATAGCAGGTCAGTTGTTTTCAATTTATCCATAATTTGTCTCCTTAAATTCCATATGCATTTTTAATTAGTGTAATTGGATGTGTGGGTAATACTTTGTTTCCCATCGCATTAACAACGTGATGTGCTGCTAATGTGCAATCACTAGTAAATTGTGTAGATTCCAGTCTTTTATATTCTTTTACTATTGGTAATGCTATTTTAATAGCTATATCATGAGTCTCTTTTTTAACTCCATATGTTCCATCATGCCCTGAACATCTTTCAATAGCATTGATATTAGAATTCGGAACCAATTCAAGTATTTTCTTTGTAACTTGGCCTATATTTTGAACTCTTTGATGACAAGCAACTTGATAGAAAACAGAACCCAAGGGATTTTTAAAATTTGTTTTTAAATTATCGTTATCATGAAGTTTTAACAAATATTCAAATGGGTCATGTATTGCTTGTGAAACTAATTTAATATCTTTATTAGCTGGAAATAAAAGAGGTAGCTCCTGCTTAAACATTAACACACATGACGGCACAGGAGCAATAATTTGAAAACCATCATCAACATATTTTTTAAATTTAGCGAGATTATGTTGCATCATTTTTTCTACAGTTTTTAAATCACCAAGCTCTAGTTTTGGCATCCCACAACACTTATCATCCTTAATTACTTCAACATCTACATTATTATGTTTTAGTACCGAAACAAGATCATCGATAACGCTTGGTTCGTTGTAGTTATGATAGCATGTAGTGTAAATTGCAACTTTATTAGATGAAGTCTGTTTGGCAAATAGATTTTTATATTTGAGCTTTGCTGTATAAGATGAAAACTTTGGTAGTTTTGCATTTCTATGTATCGATAATATTTTTTCTAAAACAATTCTAAATATTTTAATACTATTAAAAAAATTAATCACTGGTGCGATAATTTTTCTTGAACCAATATTTCCTAAGAAATCTGTTGATGTCAATAGTTTATCTCTAAACGAAGTTTTTGATTTATTAAATTTAATAGCCTTGCCTCTAAGCATCAAGTGAGGAAAATCTATCTCCCATTCATGAGGTGGCACATATGGACATTTAGTCATAAAGCAAAGATCACACAGGTAACAATGATCTATAACAGGTGAAAAATCTTTATAGTCAACACCATCAACCTCAAAAGTTTCAGATTCATCTATTAAATCAAATAATGTAGGAAAAGAATTACAAAGACTTACACATCTTCTGCAACCATGACAAGCATCAGCTACTCTTCGAAGTTCTTTTTCAAAAAGCTCTTCATCGAGATAATCTTTATTTTTCCAATCAATATCGAATCTGGTTGGCTTTTGTAATCCACCTTCCATCTAGGTTCTCCGGTAATATGAAAACTTAATTCCCCCATTTAGTAACAGGGGAATAAAGTCAATTTTAAGAAATTGATTCTAATGCTTTAGTAAATCTATTAGCATGAGATCTTTCAGCTTTTGCGAGTGTTTCAAACCAATCAGCGATTTCATCAAAACCCTCATCTCTAGCAGCTTTGGCCATCCCTGGGTACATATCAGTATATTCATGTGTCTCACCAGCAATTGCAGCCTTCAAGTTCATTTCACTGTCACCTATTGGCTCACCTGTCGCAGGATCACCACATTCTTTTTCAAGATATTCTAAATGACCATGCGCATGACCAGTTTCACCTTCTGCCGTAGACCTGAATACTGTAGCAACATCATTTTGTCCTTCTACATCAGCTTTTGCTGCAAAATAAAGATAGCGCCTGTTGGCTTGTGACTCACCCGCAAATGCATCTTTAAGGTTTTGCTCTGTTTTTGAACCTTTTAAACTCATTTTATTTCTCCTTATTATTCTTAAATAATCTAAAATAGCAGTGAACGAAAGATCATTTAACTATTTAGAATCATTCTAAATTTAAAAATATCAGTTGTCAATAGGATTATGTTAAACTAACAGATATAACAATGATTATCATTCTTATATGAATTATGCCATCTACAAATTTATTATTTAAAATTTATCAGAGCCTTATTTTTAAGCTTCCTCCTGAGGTGGCTCATTCTCTTACTTTGAATGTTGCTGAATATATTTATAAATCTTTTTTAAAAAAAATAATATCAACAGAAAGAGTAAATTCCCAAACAAAAATAATGGGTATTAATTTTCCTAATAAACTTGGGCTAGCTGCAGGCTTTGACAAAAATGGAGAGTATTTAAATTTTATCAGTAATATAGGTTTTGGTTTTATTGAGATAGGGACTGTAACACCAAAACCACAATATGGTAATGAAAAACCTCGCATATTTAGAGCTATTAAAGATAAGGCAATTGTTAATAATCTTGGTTTTAACAATAAAGGCGTTAACTATCTTAAAGATAGATTAAAGTCATTTGATAAAAATCAACCAATTGGTATAAACATAGGCAAAAATAGCCAAACTAAGATTGAAAGGGCGCATGAAGACTATGAATATTGCATGAGTATGATATATCCATTCGCAGATTATATTACATTAAATATATCCTCTCCCAATACCGAAAAACTAAGAGAACTACAATCAGAAAAATATTTTGATAATTTCTTAAAAAGAATTAAATTGATGCATGATAAATTATCAACTAAATATAAAAAATATGTTCCTCTAGTGATAAAAATATCCCCAGATATGACACATCATGAGGTCTTAGTTCTATGCAACTTAATTAAACTATATTCAATTGATGGAATAATAGCCACTAATACGACAGTTGATAAAAAAGTGTTAAGTAATGATGATTTTTTAGATAACAAAGGAGGGGTAAGCGGCAACCCATTATTAGAAAAAGCAAATAATATGCTTGAACAAGTTACTAAAAATCTAGACGATAAGACGACAATCATAGGGGTGGGAGGAATAATGTCAAAAGAATCAGCTCAGGAAAAAATCAACCTAGGTGCTGATTTACTTCAAATGTATAGTGGGCTTGTTTATTATGGTACAAGTATAATAAATGAAATAACTAGATCACTTAAGTAGTTATTTTGGGCTCCATTTCCCAAAGGCATCTCCAGTTTGAGGATCGCTTGGTGGTTCAGATGATTTTGATTGCTGATCATAGACATATTTAATAAAGTCTAATAATTGTTTTAAAATATCGGCTTGTTCTTCTTGTGGTATTCCAGATGTAGCAACTATAGAGCCAACAACAGCTGAAAGGTATTGAGCAGCGAGTATGGGGTTTTCATTTGCAGGCTCATATTCAACTAAAACTTTTTGCAAACCCTTAATTAATTCTGGTTTTAAAACTATCTCTGTCATAATATTATAAATACATGACTAAAGTATTACATAATTGATTACGATGCAACCATTAAAATACACATATGATATTAAAGCATTCGATGTGGGCCCAATGCAGAACCTAATATATCTTATAACAGATATTAAAAGCAGACATACGGCCATTGTAGACCCTGCTTGGGATTTAACATCTGTTAATCAATATATAAAAGAGAATGACTTAATTTTAAATAAAATTTTACTCACACATAGTCACCATGATCACGTTAATGCTATAGATGAGATATTAAAAGAATATGAT
>MDTB01136328.1_pt1 | contig 18266 bp, 16 predicted proteins | sample 811161 | NCBI WGS metagenome assembly MDTB01 (sample SAMN05326650, study PRJNA326480) | marine metagenome | isolation source: seawater | place: Mediterranean Sea | collected 2009
AAAATTGTGAAATCGTATATGCCATATAGTTTAAGAGGTTAAAATGGCAAGAGTAAAAAGAGGTGTAACAAGTCGAGCTAAACATAAAAAAGTTTTAAAAGCTGTAAAAGGTCAGTGGGGTAGAAGAAAAAATACAATTAGAGTTGCAAAGCAAGCCATGGAAAAAGCTATGCAATATGCTTATAGGGATAGAAGAAATAAAAAAAGAGATTTTAAATCTCTTTGGATTCAAAGAATTAATGCAGGTGTTAGGGCAGAAGGATTAACCTACTCAAAATTTATTAATGGACTAAATAAATGTGGAATAAAAATAGATAGAAAAATCCTTGCAGAAATAGCTTATGATAGTCCAGAAGCCTTTAAAACTATAGTTCAAAAAGCACAATCTGCATTAAACTAATCTTCACTATTGTTTTATTTTTCTGAAGAAATAATCTGTGCAAATGTCAGATCTAAAAAAAATAAGAGAAGAATTTTTATCTAAATTGAAATCTAAATTAGATTTTAACCAAATTGGTCAAATAAAGTCAGATTTATTTGGCAATGATGGTTTGATAACAAACAAATTTAAAAAAATTGTTACAATCTCAGAATCTGAGAGAAAAAAATATGCTACAGAACTGAATAATATTAAAGATGAGCTTCAAGATTTAATCAACTCAAAGATAAGTGAAATTGAAATTTTAGAAGTTAATGAAAAATTAAAAAATGAAAAAATTGATGTTACTTTACCAGAGAGACCAATTATAAGAGGAAAGATACATCCTGTATCACAAACTATAGATGAAATTTCCTCAATATTTTCAGAAATAGGTTTTAGCGTTGAGGAGGGTCCAGATGTTGAAAACGAATATAATAATTTTACAGCGTTAAATACTCCTGATTATCATCCTGCTAGGGATATGCATGACACTTTTTATTTAGATGAAAAAAAACAAAAACTTTTAAGAACACATACTTCACCAGTACAAATTAGAACTATGCTTAAGGACAAGGCACCTTTCAAAATAATTGCACCTGGGAGAACATATAGATCTGATAGCGATCAAACTCACGCACCAATGTTCCATCAGGTAGAGGGTTTACATATAGATAAAAATATCAATATGGGACATTTAAAAGGATGTTTAAATTATTTCATTAAAGAATTTTTTGAAGTTGATAAAATCAAAATGAGATTTAGACCAAGTCATTTTCCTTTCACTGAACCATCAGCAGAAGTAGATATAGGTTATAAAATTGAAAATGGAAAAATTGTTATTGGTGAAGGGGATCAGTGGCTTGAGATTTTGGGGTGTGGCATGGTTCATCCAAATGTTTTGAAAAATGTAAAAGTTGATCCAGATAAGTTTCAGGGTTACGCATTTGGGATTGGTATAGATAGGTTAGCAATGTTAAAATATGGAATAAATGATCTCAGAGCTTTTTTTGAATGTGACTACAGATGGCTTAACCACTTCGGTTTTGATCCTTTAGACGTACCGACAAATTATAGAGGCTTAAGTAGATGAAAGTAACATTTGATTGGCTGAAAGACCATTTAAAGACTGAGTTGAAAGAGAAAAATCTTTTAGAGCAACTTACAAATATTGGATTAGAAGTAGAAAGTGTAGATAGTTTATCTGTTGGTAATGAACTATTTAAAATAGCAAAAATTATTAAAACTGAAAAACATCCAAATGCAGATCGGCTTAAAGTTTGTGATGTTAGTTTAGGTGATGGAGATATAAAAAAAGTTGTTTGTGGTGCTAAAAATGCAAAAGAAGGATTATTAACTGTATACGCCCCTCCCGGTGCTACTATTCCAAAAACTCAAACAAAATTAATAGTAGCAAAGATTAGGAATGTTACTTCTTATGGAATGCTTTGCTCAGAGTCTGAGCTAGATTTATCAAATGAAAGTGACGGAATTATAGAATTACCAAAATCTAAATATGAAAAAAGTGTTGGTAAAAGTTTTTTTAAAAAATCAAATTCAAATATTATAGATTTGTCTATTACACCTAATAGACCAGATTGTCTTGGTGTTGGTGGAATAGCCAGAGATCTTGCTGCTTCAGGTTTTGGAAGATTAAAGGATATAAAAAAAAAAAGATTAAATCAAAAATAAAACAAACTTTAAATATAAAGATTAAGAAAGAAAAAGATCAAGGCTGCCTTTCTTTTGGAAGTTGTTTAATCTTAAATGTAAAAAATACAGAAAGTCCTAAGTGGCTAAAAGATAGATTAATTTCTGTTGGTCAAAAACCAATTTCAGCAATAGTGGATATAACGAATTATGTTATGCTTGATGTAAATCGTCCATTACACGCATATGATGCTGACAAAATCGAAAAAGGCATAATAGTTAGAAACTCTAAATATGGTGAGGATTTTACAGGTTTAGACAACAAAAAATATATTTTAGAAAATGACATGTGTGTAATAAGTGACGAAAAAGGAATTTTAGGATTAGGTGGAATTATTGGTGGTACAAGATCTGCTACAGAATTTGAAACAAAAAATGTATTATTAGAATCTGCTTATTTTGAACCAAGATCAATTAGAAAGACTGCAAAAAAATTAAATCTAAATACAGATGCAAAGTTTAGGTTTGAGAGAGGTATTGATCCATTATCGATTGAAGAAGGTTTAAATAGAGCAGCACTTCTAATTAAAGAAGTATGTGGTGGAGAAATTAGCAAAATAGATATTCAAAGAGTTGAAAAATTTAAAAATAAAACTATTAGATTTGATCCTAATTTATTTAAAAAAATATCTGGCTTTAAAATTGCTGATAAAAAGATGCTTAAAATTTTAGAAGATCTTGGTTTTGAATCTAAAAAAGAAAAAAAATTTTATAAATTAACAGTTCCATCTTGGAGGCCTGATATTTCACAGCCAATTGATGTAGTAGAAGAATTGGCAAGGATTAATGGATATGATCAGATTGAGTTAATTGAACCAAAAAAAGAAAGATACAAACCAACTTTAAACAAATCACAGAAATTATTTCATTTTTTACAAAGATCTGTAGCATCCAAAGGTTATTTTGAGGCAATAACTTGGTCTTTCACTGACCCAATATACAATAACTTATTTAGAGAAAAAAAAAAAGAAATCAAAATTGTGAATCCACTTAGTTCTGAAATTGGGGTTTTAAGAAATTCAATCTTTTCAAATTTAGTTTTTTATTTGTATAAGAATTTGAATAGAGATATTAAAGATTTATCTTTGTTTGAAATCGGACCAGTGTTCACTGGTTCAAACCCAGGTGAACAAGAAACTGTTATTGGTGGATTAAGATCTGGAAAAATTTCAAGATTGTCATGGATAGAAGATGATAGAAAAGTGGATATATTTGATATTAAAAAAGATGTTATTCAAACATTAGTAGAGGCTGGATACGATAAATCTAAAATTTATATAGATGACATAACTCCGAATTATTATCATCCTGGAAAATCTGGAAGGATTTTTTTAAATAAAGAAAAAGACAAAATCGTTGGCTACTTTGGAGAAATTCACCCAAATATTATCAAAAAAATTGATATTAAGACAGAGGCATTAGTGGGTTTTGAGTTATTTGTTGATAACTTAAAAAGACCTAAAAAATTACTAAGAGACCAAAAAAATGTTTATCAAGTTTCAGATTTTCAAAAGTCTGAGAGAGACTTTGCCTTTATAATTGATAAAAATTTTAAATCACAAAAGTTAATAGAAATTATCTTAAGTGTTAATTCAAATCTTATAAATAATGTTGATATATTTGATGTATATCAGGGTGAAAATATTCCTAGTGACAAAAAATCTATAGCAATAAATGTAAGCATTCAATCATTAGACAAACCTTTAAGGGATGAAGATTTAGAAAAACTAAATAGATTGATAATTGCCACTGTTGAAAAAGAAACAGGTGCCAAAATAAGATCTTAAATTTAAATGAACACAATTGATAATATTAGAAATTTTGCAATTATAGCTCACATAGATCACGGTAAATCAACAATTGCAGATAGAATTATTCATAAATGCGGTGGTTTGACTGAAAGAGAGATGAAAGCCCAAGTTTTAGACTCTATGGACATAGAAAGAGAAAGAGGAATTACAATCAAGGCTCAAACTGTAAAATTGAAATACAAATCAAAAAAAGGCAAAGAATATATTTTTAATATTATTGATACACCTGGGCATGTAGATTTTAGTTATGAGGTAAGTAGATCCCTATACGCTTGTGAAGGTTCGATATTAATTGTGGATAGTACACAAGGTGTAGAAGCACAAACTTTAGCAAATGTTTATCAAGCACTAGATATAAATCATGAAATCATACCAGTTCTTAATAAGATAGATTTACCTGCATCTGATTTAGATAGAACAAAAAAACAAATTGAAGATGTAATAGGTATTGATACTGAAGATGCTATTCCATGTTCTGGAAAAACAGGAGAAGGTATTGATGAAATTTTGGAAAAAATCATAGATCAATTACCAGGTCCAAAAGGAAATAGTGATGAAAATTTAAAGTGCTTATTAGTTGATAGTTGGTACGATACATATCTTGGAGTAGTAATTCTAGTAAGAGTGATAAATGGCAAGATTTCAAAAAATATGAAAATAAAGATGATCTCTACTAATCAAGACTATATTGTTGAAAAAGTTGGTGTTTTTACCCCTAAACCAAAAGATGTTGCAGAGTTAAGTGCCGGTGAAATTGGATTTATTACAACAGGTATTAAAGTTTTATCTGATACAAAAGTTGGAGATACAATTTGTGACTCTACCAAAAATTTAGTTGATCCTTTACCTGGTTTTAAACCAAGTAAGCCAGTTGTTTTTTGTGGATTATTTCCTGTTGATAGTTCTGAATATCAAAAATTGAAAGATGGGCTAGCAAAGTTGCAGCTAAATGATTCAAGTTTTTCTTATGAAGCTGAGTCATCATCTGCTTTAGGATTAGGTTTTAGATGTGGTTTTTTAGGACTACTGCACTTAGAAATAATTACTGAGAGACTTGAAAGAGAATTTGATGTTAATTTACTCACAACAACCCCAGGAGTTGTTTATAAAGTAAAATTAAACAATGAAAAAATAATTGATCTACAAAATCCATCTAATCTCCCAGATCCTACTTTAATACAGTCTATTGAAGAGCCATGGATTAAATCAACAATCATAACTCCAGATGAGTATCTAGGATCAATTATAAAATTGTGCCAAGATAAAAGAGGCATACAGTCTAATTTAAGTTATTCTGGAAATAGAGCTGTAATAAGTTATGAATTACCACTAAATGAGGTAGTTTTTGATTTTAATGATCGAATTAAATCTATGACAAGCGGTTATGCAAGTTTTGATTATGATATAATTGGTCATAGAGAAGGAGATCTTGTAAAATTAGGAATATTAGTAAATGGAGAACCAGTTGATGCCCTTGCAATGATGATACACAAAGACTTTGCACAAAAAACTGGAAGAGAAGTTTGTGAAAAACTTAAAGACCTCATACCGCGACATAATTTTATGATACCTATACAGGCTGCTATTGGAGGTAAAATAATTGCCAGAGAAACAATTAAAGGTTTTAAAAAGGATGTTTTGACCAAAATTCATGGTGGTGGGGCGACAGATAGAAAAAGAAAACTTTTAGAAAAACAAAAAAAGGGCAAGGCAAGATCAAAACAGTTTGGAAGGGTCGAAATTCCACAAGAAGCATTCATTGGTGTACTTAAAATCAATAAAGAAAAGTGAAAAAATATTTATTAAAAAACAAACTATTTTATTTAATTTATAAATTAATAAAGATTTATAGAAATAAAAAACCATCTTCTCATTATGGAGAATTTGGAGAGGATATCTTTGTCTCTAGACTTTTTAAAGATTTTAAAAAGGGAAGATATATAGATGTAGGCTGCTATCATCCATTTAAAGGATCTTTGACTGCAAAATTGTATGAGAAGGGTTGGAATGGGGTCAATATTGATTTGAGTCAAACAACAATTGATTTGTTTAATATATCAAGAAAAAAAGATATAAATTTAAATATTGCTGTCACAAATTTTGATGGTGAAACATTTTACTATGAAAATTCTCTAATTAATCAACAAAACTCATTAATTAAATCTAACGAACAACAATTAAAAGTTAAAATTAAATGTTCCACGTTAAATTCAATATTAAAGCAAAATAATATAGATAGTTTTGATTATTTAAATATTGATGTTGAGGGAAGCGAAATGGAAGTTATTGAGGGAATAGATTTTGATAAGTTTAATCCAAGACTTATAACAATCGAAAATAATGATTTACTTTTAGAAGATTATTTTAAAAGTAAAGTGTATGAATTATTGATGAAAGATGGATATACTTTAATTAACAAGATTGGTGTAACAAACTTTTTTATAAAAAATGAAATCAAAAGTAAGATTTCTGACTTAATTAAAATTTAATTTTTGAAAATATTAGTAAGTTTTAATTGATCATCATATTTTTCGTGTTCATTCGAAGCTAAATGCCAATTATTCTCAAAGTTGTTATATAATGATAGCCAGTCTTGGAAGTCTATTGCTCTTGAAAATTTATCTGAATAAGTTCTTAAAAATCTGTACTCATAATCCCAGTCATATTTATACCAGAATAAATCAAGAGAAGAATTATCAATTATACAAAAGTAATCTTTTAAACTATTCCACCAATCTTTAAGACTCCAAAGAACTTTTCCATTAATATTGTGTATAAGCCTTGAGCAAAGAAAAATTTCAGCAACCACAGGTGTAAAATTTTTTATCAAATTTGTTTCATCTAAATTAAATATTTTTAAACCATCTTTAAAGCTCTCATTTTTAAAGTATTTTAGTAAATCAGTAGTTTCGCCAAATAAAACAATATCGCTAAGAGAATATAATCTATATCTAAATGTAATTAAACTTGGAACAATAATTCTTGAATTAATTAAATCATTCTTTTTGGCTGGAAATGTTTTAATCAGTGAAATTAAAAATGTTTCAAGATTATTTTTATGAATTCTTATGTCTGTTCTAGTTTTTAAGGAATATTTGATTCCTTTTTCGTGTGCAAATTTTAAAGCTCTATTGGTTGATATTATTTGGTGATTGATATTAGATTGGGATTTCTCTGGTTCTTTATTAAAGAGAATAAAAATATTTTCATCTTCTAGTGAATTTATCAAATTTTTATTTTCATTTTCCCAAGTTGAAATAATGAAAATTGAATTCTTAAAAATTTTTTTATAAATATTTAGAGTATTTTTTAAAAATAAAAACTTTTCTTGTATTGGACCCTGTATAATAATTGCTATTTTTTCATTAATTTTACATGTACTTTCTAAATAAAAATTTTCTGAATTTTTAGGTCTTAAGTGATAAGTTAAATAATTATCTCTTGTCGCATCAATTAAAAAACCAGATTCTTTTTGAATTATTTTTTGATGTTCTATTTTTTTATTCAGTTTTTTTTTTAAGAAATTTAAATTACTAGTTAAATTTTTGAATTTTTTTCTCGAAGATATATAAAATACTCCAAATATAGAATTTAATATGTATGTTAGTCTGAATTTATAATAATTTTTTCCTAATTTATTTTTTAAAGTTTTCTTTAAATTCATTTAATAGATCGAATAAAATTATTTAGATCTTCTGGAGTACCAAGCCCAAACATTTTATCTATATTATGAATTTTTACTTTTTTATTCTTTAAAAGAAATTCGTTATAAACTGGGCACACATAAAACTCATTATTTACACGTATATTCTTTTTGATCATTTCCTCAGCTGATTTTACATAATCAGAGCCGTGTTTCCAATAATAGACTCCTACAGTAGCATTTTTAGATATGACTTTTTTCTCAGCAACTTCTGTTACAAAACCTTGTTCATCACATTTAGCATAAGACCATTTCGGATGAATTGCCTCAAAAGTTAAAATAGCTCCATCTAAGTTTTTTGAGTTAAAATCATAAAGAGCTTTTGAACTATTCCAATGAATATATTGGTCAGAGTTAGCTATAATTAATGGATCTGAATTATTAATAAAATCTTTAGCTAATAAAGTAGTGCACGCTGCTCCTTCAGTTAAATGATCTAATTCAATTATTTTACAGTTAGGCTGGAGTATTTTTAAAACACTTTTTATATTAAATTTTTCTTGATGTTCTTTTTGGATAATAAAAATATAATTCGCGTTTAAATTTAAACTTTCGATTACCCATTGTATCATTGGTTTATTATCAACTTCAATCAAAGGTTTAGGAAAAACATAGCCTGCATCAAAAAATCTTTTACCTGCACCAGCCATTGGAATTAAAACATTCATTTTATTATCCTCCCAAGATATATTTTTTTTAATAAGAATTTTTTTTGATATTAAATTAAGCTTAATCTTTTTCAAATCTAATTCATCAATTTTTTTAATTGGCAAAAGTTTTGCACCAGAGGAAATTGCAGCTTCCCTTCCATAATGAGAGTCCTCAACTATTAAAGCCTCAGATGGATATATGCCAAATTTAATGAAAATTTTTAAATAAATTTCTGGATTTGGTTTTGGATTATTTATATCTTCATTTGATAGTTTATAATCTATATATTTTGTAATTCCGAGTTTATCCAAACAAATTTTTAAAGTAGAGTAAACGGCATTTGTTGCGACTGCAATTTTATATTTTTTATGTAAATTTTGCATTATTTTGATAATTTTTTTATTTTTTTTAATTCTTTTTTTTAGAATATTTGTAGTAACTTTTTGTTTGTAGATGTTTATTTTTTTAAAATATTTTTTTGATAAAACTTTTTTCTTTTCTAAAATTTTCAGTTTTTCAATAGTAGGTAGTCCATCATAAATTTTTATATGATCATCAAAAGATATTTGTTTAAATTTATATTTTTTAAGAGACTCATTCAGTGCTTCAAAATGAATTTGTTTAGTGTCCACAAGGACACCATCTAAATCAAAAATTATAGCTTTTATCATTTTTTACTTAAATTTTTCAATAAAATCTGAACAAATACCTATACAATTTATCTCTTTATAATTAGCTTTTTCTGGTAAAACACAAATACTTTTTGAAAGTAATTTTTTACCTGGATAAGTCCAAATATATCCTTTGCTAGTTATTGTGTAATCATCTTCTTGATGCCAAAAAAAATGTGCTTTAATTTCATCAAGAGCTGATAATGCATCATTTGTTTTTGCATGACACCAAATTTTTTTATTTAACAAAAATTCTTTATTTATTTCAAATTGATTATAGTCATGACCTAAAAAAAATTTGTTATTTTCAAATCTTACATCAACTTCAACATTAAAACCTTTATCAATTGCACTAATTATATATTCTGGTTCATTTTCCTTATCTTTTTGAATTCCATTGAGGTTACCGCGATGAGAAATTAAGTACATATATTTTAATAATATAATAAATTTTGATTAGAATAACTAATGGATTATAATTTTTCTTCAAGGAGAGATGGCCGAGTGGTTTAAGGCGCACGCTTGGAAAGCGTGTATAGAGGCAACTCTATCGCGGGTTCGAATCCCGCTCTCTCCGCCAACAAAAAAATCAATAATTACAACCTTAATTTGACCAATTTTGTCACTAAATTAAATTATAAATTGAGCAAATATATTAAAAGAATGTTATAATTTCTCTTTCCGAAATTATAAAAATGACTAATAAAAACAACTACAAAGCAGACTCTATAAAAGTCTTAAAAGGTCTAGAAGCAGTAAGAAAAAGACCCGGTATGTATATAGGGGATACTGATGATGGAACTGGTTTGCATCATATGGTTTATGAAGTAGTAGATAATTCTATTGACGAAGCATTAGCGGGATATTGTAAAAATATAGATGTTCGCATTAATCAAAATGGCACAGTTACAGTAAGTGATGATGGAAGAGGAATCCCAGTTGACATTCATAAAGGGGAAAAAAAATCAGCAGCTGAAGTGATAATGACACAATTACATGCTGGCGGTAAGTTTGACCATGACTCTTACAAGGTGTCGGGAGGGCTTCATGGTGTAGGAGTGTCTGTAGTTAATGCATTATCTGAAAAATTACAATTAGAGATTAATAGAGATGGAAAAAAATATTATATAGAATTTAATGATGGAGAAGCAAAAGCACCTTTAAAAGTATCTGGAAAATCAAAGGGATCTGGAACCAAGATAACTTTTTTACCCTCAAAAAAGATTTTTTCATCAATTAAATTTAATGGATCTACATTAATAAAAAGAATGAGAGAACTTGCTTTTTTGAACAAAGGTATAAAAATTTGTTTTACAGATGAGACTCAAAAAAAAATAAATGTGAATGAATTTAAATTTGAGGGTGGAGTTTTGGAATTTGTAGATTATTTGGATGATAAAAGAGAAAAACTACAAAATAAAAATGGAAATGAGCTATTTAAAAAACCAATATATATTGAGGGAAAAAAAGAAAATATTGAAATAGAATGTGCCTTGAAGTGGAATGGCACTTACTCTGAGGATGTATATCCTTATACCAATAACATATATCAAAAAGATGGTGGAACACACTTACTAGGTTTTAGAAGTGCATTAACAAGAGTTATAAATAAGTACTCAAATGAACACAACTTATTAAAAAAGAATAAATTAACTATTTCAGGTGATGATATAAAGGAAGGACTAACATGCGTTCTGTCAACAAAAATTCCAGATCCAAAGTTTTCATCTCAAACTAAAGATAAACTGGTTTCCTCTGAAGTACGGATGATTGTTGAGACACTAATCAATGAAAAATTATCGATATGGTTTGATCAAAACCCATCAATTGCAAAAACTGTTTTATCAAAAATTATTCAAGCAGCATTAGCTAGAGATGTTGCAAGAAAAGCAAGAGAAAATGTTAGAAGAAAAGGTGCCTTAGAGCTTAGTGGTCTTCCAGGAAAGTTGGCTGATTGTCAAATTGGAAAACAAGATGGTACAGAATTATTTATTGTTGAGGGAGACTCAGCTGGTGGATCTGCCAAACAAGGTAGAAATAGATCAAACCAGGCAGTTTTGCCTTTGAGAGGTAAAATTTTAAATACTTATGTTGAAGAGTTGAAGATAAAGAAAAATGGCAATTCAAGTAAAAATGGTGCCGATCAAAGAACTAAAGCTTTAGCAAAAATGATTTCTTCAAATGAAATTTTAACATTAATAAATGCATTGGGATTGGATCCAAAAGCACAGGAAATAGATTTAAAAGATTTAAGATATGGAAAAATTATTATTATGACAGATGCTGATGTGGACGGTTCTCACATAAGAGCTTTATTGTTAACTTTTTTTAATAATAAGCCTTTTAATAAATTAATTGAAAATGGGCATGTTTTTTTAGCTCAGCCACCCTTATTTAAAATTAATAAGGGCACCAAAGGTGTTTATATCAAGGATGAAAAAGAACTCGAAAATTATATTATAAATAATAATAAAGAATTAAAAAAATTCAAAAATGGATCCAAAGAATTTATAAAAATATTAGAGAATGAAAAATCTAAAATGAATATTCAAAGATTTAAAGGACTTGGCGAAATGAATCCAGAGGAATTGTGGAATACTACCTTAAATCCTGAAACTAGAAGTTTGCTTAAAGTTCAATATTCTAAAGATGCGAAAAAAGACCAAAATCTTATTCATACATTAATGGGTAATGATGTTGCTCTAAGAAAAGATTTTATTATATCTAATGCAATAAATGTCCAAAACCTTGATATTTAGAATATGAAGTTTTTTGAAACTTCAAAATATTATACCTTAAAAAAATCAACTTATATTTTTCTTAGGTGGATTGGTATAATTGGTCAATTAATTTCAATAAATCTTGTTTATTTCTATTTTGATTTCAAATTTGATTTTATATTAGCGAATTTAATTGTATTCATAGGAATTTTAAGCAATTTATTCTTAATTTTTATTTATCCTAAAACTCAGCTTTCGGATAGGTCAGCTCTTATTTTCCTAACAATAGATATATTTCAATTAGGATCATTAATATATTTGACTGGAGGAATAGTTAATCCATTTGTAATTTTTTTATTGATTCCAACTGTTTTTTCATCGTCTAATTTAGGCCTAAGAACTAATTTATTACTTGTAATTATTACCATTTCTATAATTATTTTTTTAACTTTTAATTCACAAGATTTACCAGAACCCCTAAATCTTCATTTTCATTTAAGTCAATATATTTATTATTCTATACCATTATCATTGATTATTGCTTTGGTATTTTTAAATTATTTTGCGATTATATTTGGATCTGAGTCAAGACTAAGAAAAGAAGCTTTAAATAAAATGGAAGAAGTAATGGCAAAAGAGCACGAAATGTTATCTTTAGGAGGTCAAGCAGCAGCGGCAGCCCATTCACTTGGAACACCTTTGTCTACTATAAAGATTATATCACAAGAATTATTGAAACAGTTAAAAGATCAAAAAGAAGTGATACAAGATATTGAATTATTATCCAGTCAGGTTGAAAGATGTAACCAAATTTTAAAAAAATTATCTTTAAATCCAAACGAGGAAGATGATTTTATTGATGAGGATATTAGTATGAGAGAATATTTGATAGAAATAGTATCTTCATTTAAAGAAACAAGTAATAATCAATTTATTCTTAATTTTGATCAAGATGCAAACTCAAAAAAAATAACTAAATCAATTGAAATCATTTATGGTTTAAGAAACTTTATTGGTAATGCCAATAAATTTTGTTCAGAAAAGGTTTATATCTTTTTAAAAAGCAACAATGAAATAACCGAGATTGTAATTGAAGATGATGGTGAAGGTTATCCAGCTGATATTTTATCGAAAATAGGCGAACCTTACTTAAAAACTCCTAATAGAAAGAATAAAACTAAAGCTGGACTAGGTCTAGGTATATTTATTGGCAAAACTTTGTTAGAGAAAAATTTTGCTATAATTAATTGCAGAAATTCAAAAACCAGAAGTGGTGCAGAAGTAGTAATTAAGTGGAGAAATAAAGATTTATTTAAAATTTAGTGAAAGTTTTCTTTTTTTTCAAATAAGGAATTTAGTTGTGATATCATTACATCACCAAGTTCATTGACATCAGTTATCTTTATTGCACGCTTGTAATACCTAGAAACATCATGACCTATTCCAATTGCAAGTATCTCTATATCAGTTTTATCTTCAATAAAATTAACTATCTTTTTAAGATGTTTTTCTAAAAAATCTCCTGAATTCACAGATAATGTAGAGTCATCAACTGGAGCGCCATCAGAAATTACCATTAGAATTTTTCTCTCTTCTTTTCTTTTTTTTAATCTACTAAAAGCCCATGAAATTGCCTCTCCGTCAATATTTTCTTTGAGCAATCCTTCTTTTAACATTAAGCCCAGATTGTTTTTTGATTGACGCCAATGAGTATCTGCACTCTTATAAATAATATGTCTTAAATCATTGAGTCTACCAGGAGTTTTCGGTTTACCATTTTTATTCCAAACCTCTCTACTTTGTCCACCTTTCCAATTTTTAGTAGTAAAACCTAATATTTCAACTTTTACGGAACAACGTTCTAAGGTTCGTGATAAAATATCTGCACAAATTGCAGCAATAGTAATTGGTCTGCCTCTCATTGATCCAGAATTATCTATTAATAATGTGACTACTGTATCTTTAAAATCTAAATCTTTTTCTTTTTTGAAAGATAATGAATTGTAAGGGTCTATTATAATTCTTGGTAATTTTGAACTATCTAGCAACCCCTCCTCTAAATCGAAGTCCCAGGCTCTATTTTGTTTTGCTAATAGTTGTCTTTGAAGTTTATTTGCAAGTTTTGTAATAATATCCTGAAATCCAATCAATTGTTGATCCAATGTTTTTCTAAGCTTAGCTGCATCTTCTGCATTTTCTAAATTTTCAGCTTTTGTGATTTCATCATATTTATTTGTAAAAATTTTATATTCAAGATTTAGATTTAAATTATTATTTTTTTGAATTATCTGTTCTTTACTTTGTTTATTTGAGTCTGTATCAACTAATTGTTCATCAAGCTTATATTCACTTATATCATAATCCGCATCTAGACTTGTATCTACTTCTTCTTCTTTATTTTGTTCTTTATTATCCTCTGAATTTGAGTCTTGGTCTTCATTTGAGGGGTTGTCAGGTCCATTTTCTTGATTATCCTCTTTGTTTTCTTCATTTTCATCATCTTGAAAGATATCCAATTCTTTTAACATTTCAGAAAATTTAAGAGAATATTTATACTGATCTTCTAAATTATCTTTTAAATATTTAATGTTTTTATTAATAGTATTATCAAAATCTTTTTCCCAAAAACTTAACATTTTTTCTGTTAATGAGTTTAATTTAATATTATGAAATTTTTTTAACATATATAGTTCAAAAGCTTCAGTAACTGTCACATCTTCCTTGGTTTTTAATTGATCTTTTCTTTTTAAATTAATTATTTGTGAATAGTTATCTTTAAGGTTTTTTTCAATTCCTTTAAGCATTTTTCCACCTAAAGACTCATATCTAATTTTTTCTGCTATTGAATAAAGAGATCTACAAGATATATTAATTGGTAAGTTTTTTTTATAAATTTGTTCATTTGAAAATTTTTTTTTTAAAGCTAAAGAATCTGTTTCAGCTCTTGCTTTTATAAAATCAATTTTTGAATTAAGATTATCTATTTCAAAAAAGTCAAATTTTTTAGAACTTTTATTTTTTTCATCTTTATTTTGAATAGTAAAGTCATCTGAGATAACTTTAATTGTTGATGATAGAGCTTGTCTTACTTTTTCTTTAAGATTTTCGTCTTTATTGCTTAAGCTCATCTATATTTGAATATTTGCCAAAGATTCTGGCAACTCTTCCCCAAAACATCTTTGATAATATTCTGCTATAGTATTTTTTTCAATATCATCACATTTATTGAGAAAAGTTACCCTAAAAGCATAACCAGTATCTTTAAATATTTCGCTATTTTCTGCCCAATGCAAAACTGTTCTTGGGCTCATTACAGTAGATATATCACCAGCTATAAAACCTTTTCTTGTTAATGAAGCTACTTTAATCATATTTGCAATTTTTTCTTTTCCCTTAGTGTTATTAAAATTTTTATTTTTTGCTAAAACAATTTCCATTTCCTTATCAAGATCAAGATAATTTAAAGTAGTTACAATATTCCATCTGTCCATTTGACCTTGATTAATTTGCTGTGTTCCATGATATAGGCCACTTGTATCTCCTAAACCAACGGTATTTGCGGTTGCAAATAACCTAAAAAATTTATTTTGTTTTATAACTTTATTTTTATCTAAAAGTGTGAAATTTCCTTCTGCTTCAAGTACTCTTTGAATAACAAACATTACATCTGGTCTTCCAGCATCATATTCATCAAAAACTAATGCCACAGGGTTTTGTATTGACCATGGAAGTATACCTTCATTAAATTGAGTAATTTGTTTTCCATCTTTTAAAACAATTGCATCTTTTCCAATTAAATCAATTCTGCTAACATGACTATCAAGATTCACTCTAATACATGGCCAGTTAAGTCTTGCAGCTATCTGTTCGATGTGTGTTGATTTACCAGTTCCGTGATATCCTTGAACGAGAACTCTTTTGTTAAAAGCAAAGCCCGAAATAATCGCAAGTGTAGTATCTTTATCAAATTTGTAATTTTTATCTATTTCAGGCACATATTCACTTTTCTTTGAAAAGGCATCAACCTCCATTTTTGTTTCTATTCCAAAAGTTTGATTAACTGAAACTTTAATATCAGGTTGTATATTTAAATCAGGTGTCAATTTTTTCTCTATAAGTGTTTTTTAACTGAGTATAAGCTAAAGTAATTAGTTTTAATTTTTCTTCATATTTTTTATTACCAGAATTCATATCAGGGTGAAATTTTTTGACAAGGATTTTGAATTTTTCCTGAATTTTTTGCCATTTTAAACCCACAGAAATACCTAATATACTAAAGGCTTTAATATCTTTATGATTAAATTTAAATTGACGCATGTGATTATAATCACTGCTAAATTTGTTATTATCAAATTCATCTTTTAAAGTATTATTCCACAAGACTTTAAAAAAATTATCAGAAGAACTAAAACTTTGAGTTGGTTTGTGCCAAGTCATGTCTGATTTAAGAAAGTTCATAACTTGATCATCATTCATCCCAGAAAAATAGTTCCAGTTTTTATTAAATTCCTTAACATGTTCCAAACACAACATTCTAAATTTTTTACTATTATCTTTTTCAACAGGCGCTTTATATTCACCTATTTTGTCACAATTATTCCAGTCACAAATAAATTTCATGATATATAATAAAAAATATATTTATGAATATTAATGAATTAATTGCAACTGTAAAAAAAAAATTAGAGGCACAAATTAAAATTGAAAAAATTGTTGTAGAAGATAAGACTTTTCTGCATAAAAATCATCCTGAAAATAAAAAAGATAAATTTCATATTAAAATCACTTTAAATTCTGAAGAACTAAAAAAAATGAAAAAGATTGATAGAACTAAAAAAATTTATAAAATTTTGGATAATGAATTAAAAACTTTTATTCATTCATTACAAATATTAATTAAATAATTCTTTTTTGAGAAAATTACCTATCATATTTTTTTTATAACTTTTATTAATAATTGGATGACCAATATTCTTTAAAAGTATCAAGTTTATTTTTTGAGAATTATTTTTCTTATCTTTAGTCATAAATTCTAAAATTTTTTTAATTTTGTTCGAGGAAAAATAATTATTAATATTATGAGGTAATTTAGATTTTTTTATATGATTGTTGATAAATAAATATTCCTTTCTATTTAGAAATTTATTTTTAAAACTAAACTTAATTGCCGAGCTGATACCAAGCAATACTGCTTCTCCATGATTCAATTTTTTAGAATAACCAAGTGCTGCTTCATAAGCATGAGCAAAAGTATGTCCAAAATTTAAAACTTTTCTAATATTTTTTTCTTTTTCATCTTTCTCAACTACTTTTTTTTTAATCATACAACTCTCGTAAATAGCTTTTTGAGTATGGGAAGCTTGGAGATTTAAAATATTTAATTGATTTTTATCTAAAAAATTAAAAAACTTTTTACTTGATATAATTGAATGTTTTAAGATTTCACCATATCCACAAATTACTTCTCTTTTCTTTAACGAATTTAAAAATTCAATATCACTTATAACTAATTTTGGCTGATAAAAGCTCCCAATAAGGTTTTTCCCATGTTTGGTATTTATGCCTGTTTTTCCACCAATTGAAGAGTCTACTTGCGATAATAAAGTCGTAGGAATATTTATAAATTTTAAACCTCTTTTAAACATGCTTGCGGCAAAACCCCCTATATCTCCTGTAATTCCACCACCAACAGTTATTAAGCAATCTTCTCTTGAAAAATTTTTATTTAATAAAAGTTTAAGAATATTATTTATTGTTTTTTGATTTTTGTTTTTTTCATTCGCATTAAAAGGAAAAAAATAAACTTTTTTATCTTTAAGAGATTTTTTTATTTTTGTAATCATAACTTTTGGAATATTGTTATCAATAATTATTAAACAATTTTGAAATTTAATAGAATTTTTTTGAAGAAAAAATCCTAGTTTATTAATTATATTTTTGCCAATATAAATAGGATATGTTTGATGAGATGTTTTAATTATTATTTTTTTTATTTTCATACATTTTTATAATTTTACTTACTATCTGAGTCTTCGTTAAGTTGTTACAATTTACTTTATTAGTAGCTAAACAATAAATATTAGACCGATTTTTAATTAATTTATTTAACTTTTCGTCAGTTGCATTGTATGCAATAGGTCTCTGAGGACTATTTTTAATTCTTTTAATTAATATATCATTTTCCCATTTTAACCAAAAGGATAGATGGTTGTTTAAAATTTCATCTCTGATTTTTTTATTCAAAAAAGCACCACCTCCTAAAGCAACGACAATTTTTTCATTTTTTAAAATATTGAGGGTAATTTCTTCCTCAAAATTTCTGAAAAATTTTTCGCCTTTTACCTTAAAAATTTCTGATATTTTCATATCTAATTCTTTTTCTATGTATTTATCTATATCAAAAAACTTTAGTTTAAGTTTTTTTGAAACTAATAAGCCAATGGAGGTCTTGCCTGATCCCATCATGCCTAAAAAAACAATATTTTCTTTTGATTTCATAAATTTCTATATTGAAAAAACACAAATATGTCTTAATTTGAAATTAACTAAAGTTATATGCAATTTATAAAAAAAACAAGTTCG
>MDTB01197002.1_pt1 | contig 18266 bp, 4 predicted proteins | sample 811161 | NCBI WGS metagenome assembly MDTB01 (sample SAMN05326650, study PRJNA326480) | marine metagenome | isolation source: seawater | place: Mediterranean Sea | collected 2009
AGTAACTAAAGGATCTATATCATTCCAAACTTCCCAGTTAACACCTGCTTGTGCAGTTGTTCCAACACCAACACCGTAAACATAAAGTCCAAAGTCATCTGTTAGGTTACCATCAAGATCTCTGAAATTTTCAGTATGATCAACGAACATGCTTCCATCAGTTGATGCATAAGAAGCAATAACATTAGTTACAGGGAAGATCTGTGCTTCCATAGAATCTCTTGCTTTAGAGACTAATCCACCAGCAAACACTCTATCTTGCTTCTGCTTATTCCATCTCATTGGTTTGTAATTATCATTATTAACACCAGATCCTTGATAGAATGGTGTTTCTACAACAGATGCAGTAGCGATTCTTTGTACGATTCTTTCATCTTGTTGAGCAAAGTTAGTGTTATCTTTAGCAACTTGATTCAATTCGAGTTGAGCACTCTTAAATAGATCTAATGAATCACCTTCTTTAATAATTTCATTAACATCAAATAGTATACTATCTGCACCAACTGTTCCTCTATAGAAGAAGATAAACACATCATCATTTACAGTAGGAGGTGTTTCAAAGTTAACTGAAGTTCCACCACTGAATGTGTAATGCTTATCTGGTTCCTGAAGAACACCATTAACAAATATCAATAGAACAGGACCAAGATCAATTTCTCTTGAATCTATATCATTATTATCAATCTCAAAACTAATCAACTGGTTCTGATAGTATAGAGGATATCTCTTTCTATCACCATCCTGATATGTCTTAATGTTATCGATATAGTCAATGTTACCAAATTGCCAAGAAGCAATGTCGTCACTGAATATATTATTTACAGTCACTTCAAATGGTTCAAAGAAATCACCAGCATTAGGATCAGTTGCTAATCCCACTAAATTAAACTTATCACCTCTCTTAAATCCATATCCAGGTTTGGTTAATTTCCAAATATAAACCTCATTTAATTCAAACTCAGGAGCTGTATTTGCAGCACCAATAAAGCTGGTAGATAGTCCAATGATATCTACAGTTACAGAAGCACCAACACCAGTAGTTGTAGTATTACCAAGTCCTTCTCTGTATGAACCAACAATTGATAAATTGTGTCCATCAGGAGGTGCTACATCAAGAGTAGTACCCTGACCATAACTATGACCACCATCAGAAATACTGTATATTAAAGTACCACCTGCTCCTACTGTTGCTGTTACTGAAGCATCTGTTCCAACACCACTATAATCATGTACACATACCTCATATGGTCCTGAAAGTAAGTTGTAACCAGAACCAAAGGTTAAATCATACCAAGGAGCAACAGTACCACCAGAATGGTAAGAGTGGTGAATAGTACTAATACCAGCATCAAGAGTAAAGGTTCTAGCAGAAACAATACCAGTAACATCTAGCTGTTGATCATAATCAGGGTAAATGTTAGTAGTTAAACCAACTCTTACCGTACCACCACCTGTATAAGGATGTGCTAGTGTAGATACACCAACGAATGTTGTAAAGGATGTAGTAGTTCCTACAGACCTTACAGTGTAATAGTAACCTTGAACACCGCTAGGATAAGTCTTAGAACCATATGTACAAGTAACTCCGATACCTGCTAACTTGAAGTTCTCAGGTTTTACTAATCCATGATTAGCAGCAGTAAACTGTAAGATACCTGATGAAGGATTGTATACTGCGTTTGTTGGAGTTAGAGCAGCACCAGACCAAGAATCAATATAAAGTGAGCTTGCTGCAGCACTTACAAAGTTATGACTATAATTGCCACCATACTGGATTGCACCAGTAGTAGCATTAAGGAATTTATGAGTATGGTTACCACCAGAGACTACTGCGTTAGTTGCCTCATATCCTGCACCAATGTCATAACGATGCTCTGATGTATCAGTTGAAACACCAACTTGAAGTGTAATATATCCAGTCTGTTTCTTAATACCACCTGTTGTTGCACTATCAAAGGTATGTTCAAATTGATCATTAGGACCAGTTGCACCAACATCTACCGCAAATGTATTAACAGTAGTACTTGCTATGGATACCCACTTACCATGAATAGGATCTGATACACGAGGATATGCGTGAGTGGTACGATACCAATCTCTAGAACATTTCAGTGATATCGCTCCAGTATCAAACTTAACCCTATCACTGTTCATGAATCCATGACCAGCAACAGTAACTGTCATAATACCAGCTACAGGATCATATACAGCGTCTGTTGGGGTAACACTAGTAGATCCTACAGAATGTATACCAATTGCTTGATCATATGCTCTATCACGCTTCTGATCCATACTACCAACACCAGCAGCTTGGAAGGTATGTCCATAAGCACCACCGCCTACGATGGATGCTCTCTTAATAGCACCAGTTATACCAGATGAGAATATATGATCTGAGTTTCCTTCAAAACCAGACTGCATACTATTAACTCTAAAGGTATTAGTAGTTACATTAGATACCTTGATCCACTTACCACTGTAAGGATCTGTCTCTCTAGGATATGCATGTACTGTACTATAGTCATCCATAGCACAAGTAAATGAAACTGCACCAGTTTCAAACATAACATAGTCACCATTACTTAATCCATGACCAGAAGAGGTAACAGTCATGACACCTACACTACCATCATATTGAGTACCAGTCTCAGCAGTTAACCCTTCATGCGGTACATGATGATGAGTTGAAATATTTGTAGAAGGTTGTGACGCTAGAACTTGGAAAGAAATCGTATTTGCGGTAGTAGATGCAATAGAGACCGCAGTTGAGAATCCAGGATCACTAGTTCTTGGGTAATTATGAACACTCTGATAAGTGTCTAAACCACATCGGAATGATAGAGATTCTTTGGCAATTCTTATAGATTCACCTGTCATGAAACCATGATCACCTATCGTAGCTGTTACAATACCAGCAGTGGGGTCGTAAACGGCACTGGAGATGCCAAAAGGTGCATGAGGTGACTTACCTACATTTACAGCAAATGAGGTGGTTGTGATGCCTGTAATAGATAACCACTTACCACTGACAGGATCAGATGATCTTGGATAGGTCTTCGTAGAAGTACCACCATCCATGTCGCACTTGAAGGAAATGGAGTCATTATCGAACTTGATAAAGTCGCCATCATGAATAAGTCTGCCGCCAGGTACAACCGTAACGGTCATTATGCCAGCATTTGCGTCATAAACTGCACCATTTACAGTCTGAGTATCAATTGTAGTGCGTGGATATGCGTGAGATGAAATATAACTATCATTAGCACAACGGAAAATGAGTGATCCAGTCGCTAACTTAATCGAAGTTTGTGCTGCTAATGCATGTTGACCGATGTTAAGATCAAGGAATCCAGTACTAGGTGTATAAGTTGCAGTAGTAACACTGTAGTTAACAGTAGGTGATGTACCTACATTAAATCTTACATTTGTTGCTGTAGTAGAAGCAACAGAAATAGCAGTATCATAATAAGGGTCAGTTACTCTAGGATATGAATGCTCAGTTACCATTCCATCCATAGAACACGCAAAGTTAAGAGAAGAATCTTTAAACTTAGCTGATGTTCCAGTCATAAAGTTATGATTTGGAATTACCAAATCCATAATACCTGTAGCAGGAGTATATGTGGCATCAGTTGGTGTATAACCAACATTAGTAGTAATACCAACAAATACATCAAATGTATTTGGTGTTACCTCACGAACTTCTAAGAACTTGTCATTTACAGGGTCAGATGCTCTTGGATATACATGGTTGCTATACTGACCATCCATATCACAAGTAAATGTGAGAGATCCAGTAGCAATACCAATTAGATTTGGATTAGTAAAGTTATGATCACCATCTGCAATAATTGTACCTATACCACTTGCGTAGTCATAAACAAATGATGTGATTCCTATAGTAGTACCGTATCCAATACCAGACTTACCAACATTAATAGTAATACTATCTGCAGTAGTCGTAGCAGTACCAGTCTTATTGTGGAAAGGATCAGTTAATCTAGGATATGCGTGATATGTTGCATAACCATCCTTATCACAACTCATAACAATAGCACTAGTAGCAATACCAACGATATTATTATTAGCATATACTAGATCTACAGCAGTAGATCCAATGGATAATGTCATATCACCTGTCAATGAGTTATACCTGACATCAGATATATCAGCATAAACTAAGGTAGAAATACCAACATTTAGACTAAATGCAGTGGTTGAAGTTGTAGTGATACCAGTAGTTACACCGCTAATTGGGTCAGTGCTACGAGGATAAGTATGCTGAGTAGCATGATTATCTCTAGAACAAGTGAATGTAAGTGAATTAGCGTCTAAAGTAATAGTATCATTGCTCATCATGCCATGACCAGAAGCAAATGATAGTGTCAATACACCATTACTTGCGTCATAGGTAGCACCATTTGGACTCTTCTGATTACCTGATTCTGCACCACTCTGAACATTAACCGCATTAGTAGCAGTACCACCTGCCCATATATGTGCATAATCACCACCCATAATTAGAGCATTGGATTCTACACTTCTCAAGATGTGCTTATATCCAATACATTCCAACTGCATACCTTCTACTTTAACTGGATCTTCCAACTTAAGTCCATGAGGTCCAACTGTACTGACCTCCATGATTCCAGTCTTCTCGTTATACCAAGCAGTCTGAATACCAGTCTTTCTTCCTGCTGTAGGAACACCAACTATACTTGTTATTTGTCCAGCAGTATCAGTGATTGCTCTTACATCTGCACCAATATAAGGAGCATATCCTCTACCTGGAGTAGATGCAACAGAAATTATAATACCACCCCTAGGTAATTGGTTTTCATTAATATCCCCAACATCTATTATCGGCGTATCATATCCAAAGGAACTAATACCAGTAAATACAACGCTACTAATTCCTGCAGTCTCTTCAATCTTAAAGTTTGAATTTACATTATTTTCACTAAATGGTGCTTGGAAAATATTATTGATGAATAGTACACCATTACCACCAGTTGAACCAATACCAGTTACCGCTACTCCAATAGATGTTAATGGGTAAGCAGTCTCTAATCCATCAAACTGTTCTGATAGATCATCAAATACTTGGTTCTTAGAGTAATCCTGTCTTAGGAATGTTCTACCACCAAATGATGCTCTAGCATATGGTAAGTTAGCTTCATTGATAATACCTAAGTCACCACCAAGAGGTGCTTGAGAGAAATGAATCTTACTATCTAAGATTTGGAATGATCCTCTAAAGAGTCTAGCTGTCTCTCCTGCAGCGTGTGTAGTAGCAGCACTACCAATTGCTCCTCTTTCTACTTCTACTAGTGTCCAAGTACCAATACCAACAGCAGGACCAATAGTAGTTGTACCAAATCCAACAGTTCTTACAATAGAATACTCATCTTCTATCTTAAGGAAATCCCCAGATTGGATAGATGAAATACCACTAAGGACAAATGCTGTTACAAAACCAGCAACAGGAACCTCAAGATCATAACTCATTGCGGTGTAAGAAATTGGTTTCTGTACAAGACCGCTAATAGAGATCATAGACTTAGAATCTCTCTTTCTCATCGAGAACCGATGCTTGTTACCAGCACCAGATCCAGTAAGGAATGTTACCGCAAAACCTGCTTTTGCATCACTTTCAGTCAATGCAATCCTGTATTGTTGGTTATTATCTTTAATAGCATAAACTTCTGAAGGAAGATATCCAGTTACACCTGCACCAGTACGATAAACAAGAGCAGTTCCACCAATACCTATTAAGTTGGAATCTGGTTTGTATGTTAGTTGCTCATAGTTTGAGAAGAAATGTCTCTGATTGAATACACCAGTAGAACGAGTTAATTCTGTAGGATTAGAAATATTAGTCTCACGAGCATAAACTGGTATTCCTCTATAAGTTAAATCAAAGGATTTGATATTTCTGTTATTAATACCAAGATATACATTCTGAGCAACATTTTCATATACCTGACCATAATTAATTTCACCAATACCATCTATAGTACCGTTGTTATCAAGTACCTTATATAATACTTCGTTATAGGAAGTTATACTAACTATACCTGAAACTGATGGGTGGAATTCAATTCCATAAGTACCATCAGATCTATAAGTTGTTCCAAATGAACCTATTCCAGATGTAGTACCAACAGCAGCTATAGGAGTCTCACTGATCCAACTCATACTCTTCTCTGGATCAGATAGTAAGTATACCTGATGTAAAGATTGTGTTGCTCCGTAAGAAACATGAACTGTTGATTTACATGAAAGATCAGTAAGACTAGTTAATCCAACAACAGTAGCAATACCAGCTTTAGATTGACTTGTTGTCTCTAATCTTCCAGATCTTTCAGTACCATCTGGTGTAAATGGTATCTTAAACCTATAAGTAGAAGTATTTCCAAGAGTAGCAGGATCAACAATAATAGACTTATACTTAATATCTACTGTATTATCACGACCATTTTCAAAGTCAAATTTAACCAATCCACCTTCAATCTTAGATGTGACTGTACCAATAAAGTTAGGATTAGAAAGACCACTCAAATTCTGTTTTGAGTTAAATGCGGCTAATTCAGTCAAATATGTATCAACACCATCATGCATCACTGCATATTCTAGATAATCAACTTGTTTCGCTAAATTTGATCCAGGATTATCAATAACTACCATTTGAACAAAAGCAGCTTTTGAAGATGAAGTGGATATCCCAAAAACATTAGTTGTTACAGAACCTGTAATCGTACTTCCTGCAGCAACCTGTGCCATTCCACCTTCCAACCTAACATGACCAAATGCAGTTGTACCAACACCTACAGAATCAGCAAAATTAGTCTGTAAAGACTTAACATCGTAATTAGTGTCAAATGGCTCATTAGGACGGAATATTAATTGTGTCTTAGATAATCCAAGTGAATAAGCAGTATCAAATGTTCCATATCCAGTTCCAAGACCAACGACTCCATTCCAGTTATACATTTCCTGCTTTTGAAGCATATAGGTGTCATTATCAACTGTTACAGATATAATGTCATTTAACTGATAATGGTTCTTAGCAGGGTCTTCTGCTTGATGAACAGTTTGTACTAACCATCTTTGCCAGAATCTACCTGCAGGATATTGAGCAACTGCTCTAAAATCACTCAAATCGTTAGACTCATTAGAAACAAATTTGGGACTAATATCATCAAGATTCAAAACTCTATTCGTCTTGTTTAAGATAAAGTCAGAAAGTCTAGTAGTTCTTAATTCTACAAACTTAGAAATACTTCCTTGTGATTCAAAATCTCTTGCTAAGTCGAAAGGATATATTGAATCGACCCTAAGTGGATCTCCTTGGAAATCAAGAACTAAACCACCAGCATCTTCTGCAGGAATATTAGTTTCACCAGGATTACCTTTTGCCATAACTTCCGTATTAGCAAAGTTCTTAAGTCCAGATGGGTGTACGATATCGTTGATATATGTTACTAATTCAGCATAAGTCTTTTCACTCTCAATAGCATAAGACATATTCTGGAAATAGTCATTATCAGCGATTACTTGATTAGTATCGTTAATAAGTCCAATATTATCTCTCCAACCAACTAATGTCTTAACAGAAGACGCAATATCAAAACTACCATTAAATTCAGTTATATCAATGACTCTACATGATGAACCACTTAATTTACCAGTCAATACATCAGTTACTTCAATAGGTTCAGCACCACTAATAATAATTTTAGCTGCATTAGCATCTATGAAATCTAACCTAATATCTGCGGTAGCATCGTCATTTTTTCTAAATGGTTCGTTTTGGATAAACGCTGAAGCACCTTTAACAACTTCAAACTGAGCTAGGTATTGTGCTTGTGTTAGTTGACCAAATCCAAAAGTAACAGTTGCTCCAGTACCAGGATTTGTAGAAACACCAGATAAATCGAATGTAACTTGTCTTGGGTTAACAGCATCATTATAATCAGAAACTACAAATGGTTGGAATTTATAGTCGCCTGAGTTAAATCCATCACCGTCTCCATTAGAATTAATACCTTCAACTAAAAGAGAATCACCAACTTGAATTGGTTCAACTGTATACCCCAAAACAGGAGTAGTTATTTTACATGTAAGTGAAGTACCAGTATTATCAGCACTTATTATACTAAGACCATTACTATTCCTAATAGGAGCAACTCCATAGTCATTATTAGAAAGACCAATAGGAGGAACAGAGACACTTGCACTAGTAACAGCAGAGTCACTCAATTCACAAGTTATAAGTCCATTATCTACAATTTCGCCCGTTGATTTATCATATAGTGCTAATGCAGGTGCATTGATATAGAACTTACCACCATTAATAACTTTAACCTCATCGATAGTCGCAAAACTGTCTATTTGAACAACTCTAGGTACAAAAGCGTCTGGTTTAAGAGTATTGTCAGATGGATATCCATAAACATCATCTGGCACGGTCATAGCCGCTAATTTATTGATTTTAACCGAATTAGCGATTAATACGCCATTTTCACCATTACCAGAAATACTTGTTATTCCAGGAAGTCTGTCATATCCAACTCCAGGATTAGCAACCCTTACAGAGCCAATTCCTCCTGTAGCATTAGCAGAATTTGTAGTATATGCTAATTCACTGCAATCAGCACTAGTATAGATTAAAGTCTCTGGCTTATACTTTAAATTGATTTGGAAGGTTGTAGATCCAGTACTTGTAATAGTATAGTCATCAGTAAACAAACTATCGACTGGTTTAATCTGATTACCATTAAATGCCGTAGTATCAGCAGTAGTAACCCCTGTTTTGCTAAAGAGGTTATAATAGATGATTGCAGGTTTAGTATCAGAATGTTTTAGAGTAATCTTAGGATGATAGATGGAATCAAATAAAGTTGACCCAATACCAACAGTTGCCTCTGTATGAACACCAACAACTTCAAATCCAAGACTTGTACCTGATCCAACGAACTCATTAAAGAAATTATTGTCATAATAGAACTTGATATCGTAATTCGTCATTGTCGAATCACTCATATCCAAAACAAGGTCATTATTCTTAAATGGCCTTAATTGTGGATTTATTGGATTAAGAGTTTGTCCAGAACCGCCCTGACTGAGAATATTAACTACATTTGGAGTTCCTATAGTTTCTTTATAGGTATTTGCAAGTTGTAGAGTATTATCATCAATTTTTACAACATAATACTCTCTTTGACTGATTCCCTGAGGTAAATTGCTTCCATAATACAAAACTCTATCACCAGTAATTAATCCATGCAAAGAAGCAGTTATTCTGTCACTAGTGGTATTAATTCCAGCAGAATCCAAAGAAATTGGGTTAGCAATCAAATAATCATTAATAACCTTTAGAGAAACATAAGTTGTTGATCCAATACCAGTAGCAAGTCCAGGTTTAACGATAAGGTTAATTTTATCACCATTTCCCAATTCATGATCAGATGCAGTCTGAATTGTTCCTGTTATTTTCTGTATCGTTCCAGTTACTTGATTATCTGGTTGTGTCTCGAATAAAAAGTCCTTTGCACTAGTAGGATAGCTAACAAACCAAAGATCCTTTGAAGTTTTGGTTGTTTTTATACCAATGAAGTCATTCGTCTTCTTAGTTACATATACCGTAGTATTATTTGTTATATTGAAAGTACCAGTCCACGCATCAGTAGTAGCAACAGAAATATTGGTTCCTGCAGGAGGACTAACAAATTTAATAGCATCATTTGTATTCAGACCATGCTCAGGCCAATAAATCGTCTGAACTAACTGTGATCTGGTATTATTAACACCAAGATACTGATAATTGTTGGATACTGACTGTCCTGGAGTTGTACCGACACCCACTACCTCATGAGGGTCAAAGAAGTACTTTTTATTTGAATCTGACTTAAATTTAGTCGTTTCTACTGGAATTTCAATTTGACTTGCAAAATATGTTATTCCAAGTCCGATAAGACCAGAAGTAGCGACCCCAAGTGATCTACGAATTCTTAATACTCCGTCATCTCTGAAAACATCAAGAATTTTAGCAGTTTCTGTTCCAATTCCAACAGTTGTTCCAATTCCAACATTACTTGGAGTAACAGTTGAAAATCCAATCGTATTACCAACAGAAACAGTGTGTGGGATGTACTGTACTCTAATATCAGTAACAAGTCCGACAAATCCATCATCTAAAAGTCTAGTTGTGATATTTAAAGAACTTATCTGATGAGAATCGTTTAATTTAACAACACTTGTCGATAAACCAGTAACTTCAACATAATTATCTAAATTCAATGAATGTGATGGGTCAAAATAACCAGTAACTGACCTATCACCCCATTCAAAGACAACATCATCATATTTCTGAAATTCTGTCTCTATTTTATTTACAGATTTACCAGTTATCCTGTTTATATAAGCAGTTACACCATTTCCACCAGTACCGTCATTATTAAAGTTAATTTTAGCACCTGTAGTATATCCTGATCCAGGATTGGATATGGTAAACCCATCAACTTCCCCTGACTCAATTCTGTCTGGATATGCTACATTAGGAATCTTTTTATATGGTTGATATACAAAATCATATCCAATTCCATCCCCAAACATACCATATGGGAATGTATTACGAACTAATTTAGAATTTTCAAAATCAAAATCCTGCTGCCTTATCTTTTTACCTAAAATAGTATTTTCTTGTATTGGAATTCCTCTATAAGTATCTCCAATATAATAAGGGAATTGTGGATCGTTTAATTCATCTACAGCAGCAAAATAAGCATAGACACCTTCTTCAAATTCAGGTGTTTTACAGAATCTACCATTATGCTCATCTAGATCACCACTTGAATCATAAGAATAGTCCTCAATAAAATATCCTGCTTGATATAAGCTTGTAGGTGGTCTATTTACAACTTTAGTAGTATCAAGCTTATAAGAAGTTTTCAATCTAACAGAAGCTGACTGAATATCATCAATATCTGCTAAACCAAAAGGTCCATAAATCGGACAACCATCATAAGCCCATCCAATGATAGGTGAATGTCCACCACCATTATCGTTAAAGTAATTTCTAACAGTTGCACCATAGGCAACAGATTCTACTGATAACCCACCTTCAACTGGAGCAAGATAATCGCCATTAGTTGTTGTACTTGTGAAATATTTGTTACTTACTAGTCTTCTAACCTTAGTATTGAATGTCGCAGAATCACCAACAGATTTTACTACTACAGATGTTGTAGAAGAAGCATATCCTGTTCCTTGAGTAAGAACCTTAACAGATGATATTGATCTACCACCCATTACAGCACGAAGTTTAGCACCAGTTGCACTACCAACACCTACTACCTCTAAATCAGGAGGTCCATCATAATCAACACCAGAACTTTGTACAAAAGCATCTATAATTCTTCCATTTACAATGGATAAACCTATCTGCCCAAATCTACCATAATTTACAGAAACTGAAGGTGCTTTTTCAAAATTAATAATATCCGAACCATAATTAAGACCTTTATCATAAAGAATAGTGTCTATTACTTCACCACGAACAATGGGATTAGATACTAGAGTTACAGGTGTATCAGAATCAGTAATAACATTAATATCAACAGTTACAGGTGGATAATATAAGTTTTGATATCCAACTCCATGATCTGCTATTCTTACATATTCCTTATTAACAAAATTAACTCTATTTGGAGTTCTTGTCGTAGCAATACCAGAATAACAAAGTCTAAAAGAATTTTCATTAATAGTTAATACTTGATACTGTGCAGTAGTGCTTAAACCACTAATAGCAGCAGCATTAGTAGCAGTTGATATGCCGTAATGAACTACCTCACCATCTTTAAATCCATGCTTCTCAAACTCAAAAAGATCTCTTAATGTGCTAACTCCTACAGTTGAAATAGATACTTTTCTATTTGTATAGTTACTACCACCATCAATTATATTGACTCTAGAAATTCTTCTCTTAGTATAATAATCCCTAAATGCATGAATACCAGAATTAGAACTCATTGCAGTTGAACCAAATCCAACTGTGTTAATTCCTGCAATAGAATCAGATTTACTCCTAAAAAGTTGGAAAATTGTAGAACTAGAAATACCGATATAGTAAGATTGACCCTCTACTAAACAAGTATCAATACCAGCAGATGTTGCAGTATAAAGACCAACTACATTATTATTATTTGAAGTATAAAGTACTCTATCACCACTCTTAAAGTAGTGATCTCTGTCCATTATAAACCTATCATCCAATTCATCAATATTTCCACCGTTATAGAAAGACTTTGCATTAAATTCAAATTGTCTGTAAGATAACTCAGTTATTGCTTGACATTTAGCTCCTCCACCATTTCCACCATGAACATCAACAGATACTACCTTTTTAATCTCAAATTCAACTGGATCGATTAAAACATCAGTAATAGTACCTCCAATTGATAATCTACCAAATGCAGTATTAACTCCACTGACATTATTCTCAATTACAATTTCTGGAGGATTAAGAACATCATAATTATTACCAGAATTAACAATATCTAATGATTTTAAAGGTCCATAGTAAATATACTTGTCAGACTTGTAATTAGTGATTTCTACACCATTTACAAGCATTCCAGTATTTCCATCAAGAGTTTGCTCAGAAGTAGTCCTTAAATCAGACCCTCTATCTAAATCTTGACCTAAATTGAACTGTTTGAGTGTTCTAGCTGGGAAAATTGATCTTCTTGCTTGTTCTACACGAACAAAGTCATGATATCCAGTAGGAAGGTTTGGTGGACTAAATTCAATCGAAATTCCTGAAGGAATAAAGGATCTTGAAGGATATAACTTAATTTTGTTATCTGGTGATAAAACTTCTACAAAATAAGAGTTTTTATCTAACCCACCAATAGGAGTAGTTCCATCTGCCATGACATATACTACTTCTTCTCCAGTTTTAAATGGAACTGACTGTGGGAAGGAAATAACAGTAAATTTATCAGTTAATGTATTATATCCACTATATGAACCACTAGAAACACTTGGATTCACTAAAGCCGCATGAATCTTATCGGTATATATTGGATATGAAGGAATAGAGTTAGATGCAACATATGCCTGATTATAAAGAACATTAGTATTCTTTTTATCGAGCATATAGGTGTTAGTAACATCAGATAGTATCTGATTTTGTCCACCAACTATGGGAACTATCGTACTTTCTGCTTTTTTCTGTTTTCTTCTTATATCATAGCTAAATCCAGGAGTAGTTGCGAATGTTCCAGATACACTAATTGAATTATTAGTACCATTAACATAAGTTACCTCTAAAGAAGCCGCAGCAACCGTTTCTGTGTTTCTAACAAGCAATTCTATGGTATCACCGACTCTTAAACTAGAATCATCGATATTTCCTTTTAAAGTGAAGGTAGAACCACTTAAATCTTCAACTTCATACCTAACACTTGTATTATAGACAAAGGAATTGAAAAATACCTGTTCCCAAGTTTTATTAATAAGAGGATTTGTTATAAACCGCCCTAAGTTCTTAACATTAACTCTAGAGGAGTAAGATAGACCGTATAAATCTTCAGCAGACTCAAAATTACGCAAAACACCTGTAATCCTCATCTGCACAGGTTTGCTTAAATCATTATTCTCATATCCATAGACTTTAGTTGGTGTATATACGGTTTTAGCAGATGGAATATCTTTTAAAGCAGTTGTAACACCAATAAATTGGTTTATTGTCTTCTCTGCGTAATCTAAAGTCTGAAAACCACTTTCAGTAGACACACCAACTTCGATAGTACCAGTTTGACCAAATCCTATAGTAGAATCAACTGTAAGAACAGTTGCACCTATACCAATATCACCAATAACCTGTGTTCTACCTGGTACAACGAATGTACCCTGAATTAGATCTCTATCATCATATCCAATAAACACAGAAAGACGATAATAGTCGTCTCTGATCTGAACAACCTCAGAAATAGGTCCACTTGCCTCATTTACTAATGAGTTATTGAGAACATTGTCCTGAAAGAGTGTTTGACCTACTAATTTTGCAGGATCTCCTGAAACTGCTTGCACAGCAAAGGATTCTCGTCTTAAATAGTTAGCATAAGACGGTTTAATCAGATATTTCTCAAGATCGTTAATTTTTGGTTCTAAACCAAAGAGTGCTTTAAATAATATTTTAAAAGATTCGTCAGTACCCTTAGCTTCATATAAACTTCTTGCTTCTTTTACAAAATTATTAACATCTAGAGTAGGACTTAGCGGTACACCTTCCAAACCAGGTGAATACATCACTTTTAATTTATCATATATCTCTGTAAGGAATAATGCACTTAAATTTTGGATTTTAGTACCATTTGCATGTTCTGCAGCAATACTATCAGTCCACTGTAAATTTTTTAAATCACCAGGTGCATGATATGAAGTAATACCACAAAAACCTCTTGTACAACCAGTAAAACTATTAGTTGTTACACCAGTATATGTAATAATCTCATCATCAACTTTTAATAAACCCCACTGACCAGGAAAACCTTTAGTATTACCAGTAATTTCAATTGTATTATCAGTAATTGATATACTAGACCCAAGTGATACCTCACCAGATATAACTTCTTTCGTTAAATTATCAATTCTAATATATTTGTCAATATTCTCCGAAATATCTACAGGACCACCCTGATACTCTTGAGAAACATAATATTGCTTTAAAAAGCTCTCCAGTAAAGGGTTCTCAGCAACAGCAAATTCTGGTGCTTGATTACCAACAATCTGATAGGTCTTAACCCTGGATTCTAAAGGCTTATAGGTTTCGATCATTCTTTTTTACTGTCGGACAATTGTGCCATTTGAGTAACTAGAAGTCACTTTATATCCAATTCCAGAAATTTGTTGTCCAGAGGATATTGTGTCTCTGACGATATTTATCTTAGTATTTGACATGTCCAATTGAAGGTATAAATCCTTCAACCCAATGATATCATTGGATTCTGGATATGCCTGAACTTCAACAACACCAGAAGAAAGTGTTGTTTCTACTATATTAATGGTATTGATGATAACTTCACCCTTTACATAGTCTACAGTACCAGCAGAAGGGATAATAACAGGTGGTACTTCAGTATCACCTAAAGCAGATAACTCAACTACTGCAATAGTACCTGTCTTCAAGTCTGCATTTGGAAGATCTGTGAAATATAAAGTCTTATCAACACCAGCAATCTTAAATCCAGTACTTTTGATGTTTTTACCACCAGCAACTACATGAAAAGCATTACCAAAACATAATTCATACTGAGTAGATGAATTAAAGATAGGTTTCAAGTCTCTTCTTATCTTCAGTTTAGTGATGTTGGAAGTAATTGCACTATTAGTCTCGTCAATAATTCTTCCTGCTTCAGAATACTTAAATCTACCACCAAATGCATTCAGATTAGTAGACTTACCGTAAATACTTAATGCATTAGTAACTTGAGACTTCAATCCATCAATATCACTGAAGACGGTTGAGTTATAATAAGCAGTTACATCCATTTCAATGAATAGTATCTTAAGATCAACTATTCTTTGATTAATTCCTGCAATAGAATAACTTTTTAAAGCATCCAATATCTTTACTTTACTAAAGTCAGACAAATAGGTAGAATTTCGAGGTTTAATACTTAGTACAACAGTACCAAACTCAGGTGGATCCAATTCTTCACCACCAATAACAGAAACTGACTCTGCATCTGGGAATATGCTCTGTATGATAGCCTCGTAATCCTTTGCTGTAACCGCCCTGTACTGCGATGAATAGATTCTAGGTGCAATATACTTAATAGAGTCTACATCCTCTATATCACCGCCTCCCTTAGCGTTTGAGATAGTTGTTATAGTAGGTGTTGCACTAGCATCAAGAGGATTTCCAGCATCATCTAAAGCATTTCCACTATAAGTGAAGAATTTTCCATCATTCCCTTGTTTTCCATCAGTAACAATGTATGTTACTTCGATAATATCATTACTTCCAAGCTTTTTACCAAACAATCCATCACCAAACATCAATTCATACTTCTCATCCTTAATTTCTTGGATAAGATAGATGTTTGACTTCTCATTTATACCTGTAATATTATCAACTGCGGAATATTCAAGTCCAGCAGTAGCTCCAGCCTTCCTTACAAATACTCTAATTGATGCAGAATCGATATATGAGTTGTTTAATACAAATCTTTGATCTAAACTAGCATTAACAACAAAAACTTTCTTTAAAAGAGTACCTTGATAGATTGTAACATTCCTAAATTTTGCTGTTCTAGGAGGATTGACTGTAATATTGCTTCCAGCATCAATTGGACTTGATACAACTATGTCATCTGGGATTGAAAAGGTAAAAGAAGTGTTATTTTGAGCTCCTACACATACTAAACCTTTTCCTAATTTGACTGTATTACTATTTCCGTTAAATTTAAAGTCAAAATCAACTATTGCTTGTGCAGATTTTCTCGATCTTGGTACATATCCAATATTTCTTGCTAAAGAAACTACATTTTCCCTTAAAGTTGCTGAATCCAAGAAGGATTCGTTAACAACCATATTACTATTAAACGCCGTGATGTAAGTATTATATGCCAAGATGTCAATTAGGATCGACATGTTGGATCCTTCAAAGTCAAAATCAGTAAAATCTGAGCTTGCTCTAAGATATGATTTAATTTGAGCCTTAATTTGGTCAAAATCAAGGTTAGTATACTTGGTTACGGGCATTTTTTTACCTAGTCGCTTCTAGAATAAAGTTGTAATTCTGCCTGGGGAAATCTGCTCCAACTATTTCATATGAAATTTTCACATTAAAGGTATTTTCATCAGGTTTGGGATCAATAAGTACCACAGGATTCGATACTCTTGGTTCAAATATACCAATTACATCATAAATTTCTTGTGCTATTACACCAGCAGTAGCGTCATCTACAAAACCAAATAAGGATCCGTAAATATCTGTTCCAATTCTAGCGTAATACCTTTCACTGAGTCCTGTTTGGACTAAATTTCTAATAGATCTATTGATAGCTCTCTCATTTTTAAGTACCATCAAGTCTCCAGTCACAGGATGTGGCTTGAAATCGAGTGTAATATCCTTAAAAGAACGAGATCTTTTATCAGCCATTATATTGGCAGTATCGTCAAAGGTTATTTATACTAGGTTTTTGAAGGTAATGTTAAATGATAGACTAATTCTCTGATTATCAGTAGGATTTTCCCTTACACCATGCATCAACCACCCTGGAAATAGCAACAATTTACCCTCAAATGGTGTATGTTCCCATTGATTGCCCAAATGCATATAAAAATTACTAGTGTCTAAGAATGGATTTGGGGTATGAAAGAACAAATTACCATCTTCACCGTTAGTTTTATGGTAATAAACACCTGAAATATCGCAAGCACCGTGATTATGCATGTGAGCATAGTTATCTTTACCGCATTTTGTAAACCAAGAGATCATATCATACTCAGAATACTCAGAATTACTTGAAATTTCGGTTTTATACTTAAATAAGTGCCTTTCTATCTCCTTTTTGAGCGATTTGTCGATAATATCGTCATTAAAATCTGTAGTAGAGAGGTAATGTGTCTTCCCCCACTTAGAAATCATCGAAAAATCGGTCTTTTTTAGCGTTTCTTCAATTTCTTCTTGAATTTTATCAAAATTATCTACTCTAGCAACATAAATTGGCGTAGAAAACAGATTTTCAATCATTGCCAACGAGTTACAGTCAATTCTATACTATTATCATCCATTTCCCACTCTTCTGCAACCTGCCAACCATCTTCTTTTATAGCATTATGTATAGTCATCCTTGCATACTGCTGTGTGACCTTTTCAATAAACCTTTTTGGGGGAATTGGATCTTTCCAAGTCTGTATATCCGCTACTAATTCATATTCTGATCCATTCCAACGGAATCCTATATCATCCCCTATAGCAACATCAACCTTTACTTTCTCATGGGTATGGTCAATAGGGTTAACTAATAAATGATCCTCCTGTACATCGTACTGAAGGATCTGTAATGCTTCGAGCAAAGCGGGTTTTTTAGTTATCTTAGTCTTTATCTTACTGAAGTGTGACATTAGCAGCCTTCCGAATCGTGTACATAATCCTCAACAGGTTCTGTCTCATAATAAGCAGGACTAAACTCCCTAGTCAATACAGTTCCCAGTTGCTCTTCTACTCCTCTAGTAATCTCTAAACATTG
>MDTB01115722.1_pt1 | contig 18265 bp, 13 predicted proteins | sample 811161 | NCBI WGS metagenome assembly MDTB01 (sample SAMN05326650, study PRJNA326480) | marine metagenome | isolation source: seawater | place: Mediterranean Sea | collected 2009
CACGGGTTCAATTCCCGTCATTGGCTCTTCAAGAGAAATTCATTCAATCAATTAATCTTTCCAGACCATGGCAAAGGAAACTTTTGACCGGTCCAAGCCCCACGTCAACATCGGCACCATCGGCCACGTTGACCACGGCAAGACCACCCTCACCGCTGCGATCACAAAAGTGATGGCAGACGCAGGTTTCAGCGAGGCTCGCTCGTTTGACCAAATCGACAACGCTCCCGAAGAGAAGGAGCGCGGAATCACAATCAACTCTTCACACGTGGAGTACCAAACCGACAAGCGTCACTACGCGCACGTCGACTGCCCAGGTCACGCCGACTACGTGAAGAACATGGTGACTGGTGCTGCCCAGATGGACGGCGCCATCCTTGTGGTTGCGGCCACCGACGGCCCCATGCCACAAACCCGTGAGCACATCCTCTTGGGTCGCCAGGTTGGTGTTCCACGCATTGTGGTGTTCATGAACAAAGTGGACATGGTGGACGACGCCGAGCTCCTCGAGCTCGTCGAAATGGAAATCCGTGAGCTTCTTTCTTTCTACGAGTACGACGGAGACAACGGTCCTGTGGTCCAGGGTTCTGCCTTGGGTGCATTGAACGGCGAGCCCAAGTGGGTTGAGACCGTGATGAACCTCATGCAGGAAGTGGACGCTTGGATTGAGATTCCTCCCCGTGAAAATGAGAAGCCTTTCTTGATGTCCATCGAGGACGTGTTCACCATCACCGGTCGTGGCACTGTGGCCACTGGCCGCATCGAGACTGGTGTGATCAACACCGCCGACGAAGTCGACATCATCGGCATGTCTGCTGAAAAGCAGAAGACCACCATCACGGGTGTGGAGATGTTCCGGAAGATCTTGGATCGCGGTGAAGCTGGTGACAACGTTGGTTTGTTGCTCCGCGGCATCGACAAGAAGGACATCCGTCGCGGCATGGTGATTGCTGCTCCAAACAGCATCACACCTCACACCCACTTCAAAGGTGAGGTCTACATCCTCAAGAAAGAAGAAGGTGGCCGTCACACTCCATTCCACAACAAATACCGCCCACAATTCTACTTCCGCACGACGGACGTGACTGGCGAGATTTCTTTGGAAGCTGGTCGTGAGATGGTCATGCCTGGTGACAACGTCACCATCGACGTGCAGCTCATCGCACCAATCGCCATGGACAAGGGTCTGCGTTTCGCCATCCGTGAGGGTGGACGTACCGTGGGTGCTGGCCAGGTTACTGAAATCCTCGACTGATTCGAGGGGTTTCAGACCCATCTAAATCTTAGGAAGAAGGTTCCCTTTCGGGGGGTCCTTCTTCCTCCATCTACGGGCGTAGCTCAATTGGTAGAGTAGTGGTCTCCAAAACCATTGGTTGCAGGTTCGAGCCCTGCCGCCCGTGCTAAAAACTGACAACATGTCTTCGTTTACTGAATACTTGCAGGCTTCTGTTCAAGAACTCCAGACCAAGGTCACTTGGCCTTCCTGGCGTGAATTGCAGGAATCTGCGGTCTTGGTTTTTGTGGCCAGCCTGTTGATTGCCTTCATCGTGTCCGCCATGGACTGGGTGTTTGGGGTCAATGCCGCAGATGCTCTTTGGAGCGGTGTGGTGGGCATAATTTATCAATTGCTCTAAAGGCCCACGGCCTCCCTCATCATGAGTGAAATCGAAAAGAAGTGGTACGTCGTCCGCGCAGTCAGCGGTCAGGAGAAGCGCGTTCAAGAAACCGTGGAAACTGAAATCGCAGCGGCTGGATTGCAAGACTACGTGGGGCAGGTGCTGATCCCCATGGAAAAGGTCTTCACCATCCGCAACGGCAAAAAGGTGTCGAAGGAGCGCAACCTGTTTCCAGGTTACGTGTACATCGAGGCTTCTTTGGTTGGAGAAGTGCCGCACATAATTCGCAACGTCACCAACGTGATCGGATTCCTCGGCGCTGAGAAGCGTGGAGAACCCCTTCCGTTGCGCCAAAGCGAGGTCAACCGCATCTTGGGTGTGGTCGACAACCTGGCCGACACCGATGAGGAAATCAACATCCCATATGTGGCAGGGGAATTGGTGAAAGTGACGGACGGTCCTTTCAACGGCTTCCACGGCAACATCGAGGAGGTGAATGAAGAAAAGAAGAAACTGAAGGTGATGGTCAAAATCTTCGGGCGAAAGACGCCCGTGGAGCTTGGCTATCTCCAGGTGGAAAAAGAAAGCTAATCAACGGAACAGACAGCCGAAGCTCTCCGCAATGTCCCTTAATGCTTCCCTTTGCGCGGGTGGAGGACTGTTCAAATACATGATCAATGGCTAAAGAAGTAGCTGGACTAATCAAGCTGCAAATTCGCGGTGGTGCCGCCAACCCGTCACCTCCTGTGGGACCCGCTTTGGGTGCCAAGGGTGTGAACATCATGGAGTTCTGCAAGCAGTTTAATGCTCGAACTCAAGATAAAGCGGGGAAGGTGCTTCCTGTGGTCATCACGGTCTATGGCGACAAGTCGTTCGACTTTGTCATCAAGACCCCACCGGCCGCAGTGCAATTGATGGAGGCCGCCAAGCTCAAGAAGGGTTCTTCCGAATCCAACCGGAGCAAGGTGGGCAAAGTCACTTGGGACCAAGTACGCGTTATTGCAGAAGACAAGATGCCCGACCTGAACTGCTTCTCTGTTGAATCCGCAATGCGGATGGTGGCAGGGACTGCACGTAGCATGGGCATCAACGTCATCGGAGAAGCCCCCTTCTAAGTCACAAACCGCGCAAAATGGGACGACTAACTAAGAACCAGAAAGCGGTCGCTGGAAAAATCGACTCGGAAAAGCTTTACAGCTTGGCTGAAGCCTCTGCCCTCGTGAAGGAGACTTCGACCACAAAATTCGATGGAACAGTAGACCTCGCTGTGCGCCTTGGCGTAGACCCCCGTAAAGCGAACCAAATGGTTCGTGGAACGGTGAGCCTCCCTCACGGGACAGGCAAAAACGTACGAGTGCTGGTGCTTTGCACGCCTGACAAAGAGCAGGAAGCGAAGGACGCCGGTGCCGACCACGTTGGGTTGGACGACTACGTGACGAAGATCAAAGGCGGATGGACCGATGTGGATGTAATCATTACCACTCCCCAGGTCATGGGCAAGGTGGGTGCGTTGGGCCGAATTCTCGGTCCACGTGGCCTCATGCCCAACCCGAAATCGGGCACTGTGACCATGGAAGTTGGAAAGGCTGTGACAGATGTGAAGGCAGGTAAAATTGACTTCAAGGTGGACAAGTTTGGCATCGTGCATGCCTCCGTCGGCAAAGTGTCTTTCGACGCGGCGAAGATTGAGGAAAATGCCGCTGAACTCATCAACACCTTGATGCGGTTGAAGCCTTCCAGTGCAAAAGGAACCTACATGAAGAGCATTTCGATGAGCTCCACGCAGGGACCTGGAATCAAAATCGAACAGAAGACGGCAACGGCCTGATTCGCAAATTGACTCATCATGACTCGAACTGAAAAAGATCAATTGATCGACGAGCTTGTGCAGATGCTTGCGGAGAAGGACGTCGTGTACTTGACAGATGCCAGTGGACTGGACTCTGAATCCACGACAAGCCTCCGCCGTGAATGTTACAAGAAGGACATCCGTGTGCGTGTGGTGAAAAACACCCTGCTGCGCAAAGCGATGGAGCGCATTGAGGACCGAGATTACTCGGAGCTCTTCGACGTGCTCAAAGGCCAAACGGCCCTTCTCGTCGGCGACGTCGGAAACGCCCCAGCACGTGTGCTGAAGGAGTTCCGCAAGAAGCACGACATGCCGGTTTTGAAAGGCGCATATGTCGAAGAAGCCACGTACCTGGGCGACAACAACTTGGAGGCTTTGACAGCCATCAAGTCGAAGGAGGAGGTCATTGCAGACGTTATTGCGTTGCTGCAGTCTCCTGCGAAGAATGTCATCGGTGCGTTGAACTCTGGTGGAAACACCATCTCTGGTCTGGTCAAGGCGCTGCAAGAACGCGGCTGAGCTTGACACCTCATTACAATCTTTGAAAACAATCCAATCCAATCATTATGGCTGATTTGAAAGCTATGGCTGAAGAGTTGGTGAACCTCACTGTGAAGGAGGTGAACGAACTCGCTGAAATCCTCAAGGAGGAGTACGGTATCGAACCCGCTGCTGCTGCTGTTGCAGTTGCTGGACCTGCCGCTGGTGGCGGCGAAGGTGGCGGTGAAGCGAAGACCGAATTTGACGTGATCTTGAAGGCCGCTGGCGGCTCCAAGCTCGCAGTGGTCAAGCTCGTGAAAGAGCTCACCGGACTCGGCTTGAAGGAAGCCAAGGAAATCGTTGACGGCGCACCTTCTCCAATCAAGGAGGGCATTCCAAAGGACGAGGCTGAGGCCTTGAAGACCCAACTCGAGGAAGCAGGCGCCGAGGTTGAGCTCAAGTAAGCACAACCCCGAGTTTTAAAGGCACGGGCGGGGAGAAGGTCCCCGCCCTTGTCTGCTTTTTGAAAGTCTCGTTTTCAACGGCTTTCAACATTCAACCTTCACACTCTGTTTGACCTTTGATAAGACCAAACGACCATGACCCTGGCCAACCCCAACTCCAACCCCCTGCGCACCAACTTTGGCAGCGTGGCTCTTCCCCTGGAGCACCCTGATTTCTTGGACATTCAACTCCGTTCCTTCCAGGAATTTTTCCAACTGGAAACGAACCCGGAAAACCGGATGACGGAGGGACTGTTCAAGGTGTTCAGTGAGAATTTCCCCATCACGGACACCCGCAATCAGTTCGTTCTCGAGTTTCTCGATTATTTCATCGATCCTCCCCGCTACAGCATTCAAGAATGTTTGGAGCGCGGTTTGACCTACAGCGTTCCGCTGAAGGCCAAGTTGAAGTTGTACTGCACAGATCCTGAGCATGAGGACTTCGAGACCATCGTGCAGGACGTGTACCTGGGAACCATCCCCTACATGACGCCTCAGGGCTCGTTCGTTGTGAACGGTGCCGAGCGCGTCATCGTGAACCAGCTTCACCGCTCGCCAGGTGTGTTCTTCGGCCAAAGCCGTCACGCCAACGGCACCAAGTTGCACTCGGCGCGAATCATTCCATTCAAAGGGTCCTGGATTGAATTCGCCACCGACATCAATGGTGTGATGTACGCATACATTGACCGAAAGAAGAAGTTGCCTGTGACCACATTGCTTCGCAGCATTGGGTATGAGACAGACCGCGACATTTTGGGCATTTTTAACCTCGCCGACGAGGTCAAGGTGACCAAGGCCGGTTTGAAGCGCGTGCTTGGCCGCCCGCTCGCCGCCCGCGTGCTGAAGACATGGGTGGAAGACTTCGTGGAGGAGGACACTGGTGAAGTGGTCTCCATCGAACGCACCGAGGTGATTCTCGAGCGTGAGACCGTGCTCAAGAAGGAGCACATTGAGCAGATTTTAGATTCGGGGTCGAAGACCATCATCCTTCACAAGGAAGGTGTGAACCAGGGCGACTTCGCCATCATTTACAACACGCTCCACAAAGACAGCTCCAACTCGGAAAAGGAAGCGGTGGAATACATCTACCGTCAACTGCGGAATGCAGAGCCACCAGATTTGGAAACTGCCCGCGGCGTGATTGACAAGCTGTTCTTCTCTGAGCAGCGCTACGATTTGGGTGAGGTGGGACGTTTCCGCATCAACCGCAAGTTGGGCATTGAGGGAGAGGATGCCCGCACGTTGACCAAGGACGACATCATCCGCATCATCAAGACCCTGTTGGACTTGGTGAACAGCAACACCGACGTCGACGACATCGACCACCTCAGCAACCGTCGCATTCGCACGGTGGGTGAGCAGTTGTACTCTCAGTTTGGTGTCGGCTTGGCCCGTATGGCACGGACCATCCGCGAGCGCATGAACGTTCGCGACAACGAAGTCTTCACTCCGACCGACTTGATCAACGCCAAGACGTTGAGCTCCGTGATCAACAGCTTCTTCGGAACGAACCAGTTGTCTCAATTCATGGACCAAACCAACCCTTTGAGTGAGGTGACGCACAAGCGTCGCATCTCCGCATTGGGTCCAGGTGGATTGAGCCGTGAGCGCGCGGGTTTTGAGGTTCGCGATGTGCACTACACCCACTACGGTCGTTTGTGCACCATTGAGACCCCTGAAGGTCCCAACATCGGATTGATCTCAAGCTTGTGCGTCTACGCCAAAGTGAACCGTTTGGGCTTCATTGAAACCCCTTACCGGAAGGTGGAGGGGGGCAAGGCGGCCACCAACGAGGACGGCATTGTGTACTTGTCCGCCGAAGAGGAGGACAGCGCATTGATTGCCCAGGCGAACGCTCCGATCAAGAACGATGGCGCGTTTGAGAATGAGGCGGTGAAGGCACGTTTGGAAGGCGACTTCCCCATTGTGAAGCCAGAGGAGCTTCAGTACATGGACGTGGCCCCCAACCAGATCGCCTCCATCGCGGCCTCGCTGATTCCATTCTTGGAGCACGACGACGCCAACCGCGCCTTGATGGGCTCGAACATGATGCGTCAGGCAGTCCCGTTGATGCGCCCGAACTCACCCATCGTGGGCACAGGAGTCGAGGCGCCTGTGGCGCGTGACTCTCGCGTGCTGTTGCGTTCAGAGCGCAACGGCGTTGTGGAGTACGTGGATGCCAACGAGATTCGCGTGCGCCATGACATGGACGACAACGACTTGCTCGTGTCGTTCGAATCTGATTTGCGCGTGTACAACCTCACCAAGTTCTCAAGGACCAACCAAGGCACGTGCATGAACCTCAAGCCCATGGTGGCGAAAGGTGAGAAAGTGACGGCCGGTCAAATTTTGGTCGAAGGCTATTCCACTCAGAAAGGAGAACTCGCCCTCGGTCAAAACATGAAGGTGGCCTTCATGCCTTGGCAGGGCTACAACTTTGAGGATGCGATTGTGATTTCTGAGCGTGTGGTGCGCGAAGATGTCTTCACCTCTCTGCACGTCGATGAGTACGTCTTGGAAGTGCGCGACACCAAGCGCGGTGTGGAGGAACTCACCAACGACATCCCCAATGTCAGTGAGGAAGCCACCAAGGACCTCGACGAACACGGCTTGATTCGCATTGGTGCCGAAGTGACTGAGGGTGACATTCTGATCGGCAAAATCACGCCGAAAGGGGAATCTGACCCCAGCCCAGAGGAAAAGCTCTTGCGCGCCATCTTCGGCGACAAGGCAGGTGACGTCAAGGATGCGTCTTTGAAGATGCCTCCTTCTGGACAAGGTGTGGTCATCGACAAGAAGCTATTCAGCCGCGCCGTGAAGGACCGCAAGTCCAAGGCGAGCGACAAGGCCATCTTGGAATCGATCGACAAGGACTTTGACAAGGAGGCTGCGGCGTTGAAGAAATTGCTCGTGGAGAAGTTGATGAAGATTGTGGGTGGCAAAGTCAGCCAGGGTGTATTCAACTACTACAAGGAAGAGCAGGTCAAGAAAGGTGTCAAGTTCACCCAGAAGGTGCTTTCAAGCCTGGATTACTTGATCATCAATGGCGACGGCTGGATCCGCGACTCAGACAACAGCTTGTTGGCGGCCCGCCTCATCCACAATTACAACCTCAAGTACAACGACCTCCTGGGCGTGTACAAGCGCAAGAAGTTCCAAGTGACTGTGGGCGACGAATTGCCAGCTGGCATCGTCAAACTCGCAAAGGTTTACGTGGCCAAGAAGCGCAAGCTGAAAGTGGGTGACAAGATGGCCGGACGACATGGGAACAAGGGCATTGTCGCCCGCATCGTGCGCCAGGAAGACATGCCGTTCTTGGAGGATGGCACCCCGGTCGACATCGTGTTGAACCCGCTGGGCGTCCCTTCTCGGATGAACCTCGGTCAGATTTACGAAACCGTGCTGGGTTGGGCTGGTGAGAAGTTGGGTCGCAAGTTTGCCACCCCCATTTTCGACGGTGCGCCCATCAGCGAAATTTGTGCGCTGACTGAGGAAGCCGGTGTGCCGGAGTTTGGGGTGACCCACTTGTACGACGGCGGCACTGGTGAACGTTTCGACCAGCCTGCCACTGTGGGTGTGATCTACATGATCAAGCTCAGCCACATGGTGGACGACAAGATGCACGCACGGAGCATTGGTCCTTACTCTTTAATCACCCAGCAGCCTCTCGGAGGTAAGGCCCAGCTCGGTGGCCAGCGCTTCGGTGAAATGGAGGTTTGGGCTTTGGAAGCCTTCGGTGCGGCCAACATCCTCCAAGAAATTCTCACGGTCAAGTCTGATGATGTCCAAGGACGTGCACGGGCTTACGAGTCCATTGTCAAGGGCGATGTGATGCCAACGCCTGGCATCCCAGAATCGTTCAACGTGTTGATGCACGAATTGCGCGGCCTCGGTTTGACTGTTTCACTCGATTGATCCCTCAACCATGTTCCAACAAAACAACCCCCAGCAGTTGAGCAGCGACTTCAACACCATCACCATCTCCTTGGCTTCTCCAGAGCGCATTCTGGAAGCCTCACACGGAGAGGTGCTGAAGCCTGAGACGATCAACTACCGCACCTACAAGCCTGAACGTGACGGCTTGTTCTGCGAACGGATTTTTGGTCCTGTGAAGGACTACGAATGCCACTGCGGCAAGTACAAGCGCATTCGATACAAGGGCATTGTGTGCGACCGTTGCGGTGTGGAAGTCACCGAGAAGAAGGTGCGCCGTGAGCGCATGGGCCACATTAAATTGGTGGTGCCTGTGGTGCACATTTGGTACTTCAAGAGCTTGCCCAACAAGATTGGTTACTTGCTCGGGATTCCTTCCAAGAAGCTAGACCAAATCATCTACTACGAGCGCTACGTGGTGATCAACCAAGGCATCGCTGAGGTGCCCGAGGGCGACAAGAAAGACGCGTACACCTTGCTCACTGAAGACGAGTATCTAGACATCGTGGATGCGTTGCCCAAAGAAAACCAATACCTTGACGACAAGGACCCCAACAAGTTTGTGGCCAAGATGGGGGCAGAGGCGGTGCACGACTTGCTCGCCAATTTGGATTTGGACGAATTGAGCTTCTCACTTCGTCACGAAGCCAACACCGAGACGTCTCAGCAGCGCAAGAGCGAAAAGCTCAAGCGTTTGCAAGTGGTGGAATCGTTGCGCGACGCCAACAGCCGCATTGAAAACTCTCCGGAGTGGATGGTGGTGAAGGTTGTGCCGGTGATTCCACCAGAGTTGCGTCCCTTGGTGCCGCTTGACGGGGGCCGCTTTGCGACGTCTGATTTGAACGACTTGTACCGCCGCGTGATCATCCGCAACAACCGCTTGAAGCGTTTGGTGGAGATCAAGGCGCCTGAGGTGATTTTGCGCAACGAGAAGCGCATGCTTCAGGAAGCGGTGGACAGCTTGTTTGACAACAGCCGCAAGTCAAGCGCAGTGAAGACAGAGAGCAACCGTCCATTGAAGTCCTTGAGCGACAGCTTGAAAGGAAAGCAGGGGCGTTTCCGTCAGAACCTGTTGGGAAAGCGTGTGGACTACTCTGCGCGTTCGGTCATCGTCGTGGGACCTGACCTCAAGCTCCACGAGTGTGGCATGCCCAAGAACATGGCCGCGGAATTGTACAAGCCATTCATCATTCGCAAGATGATCGAACGAGGCGTGGTCAAAACCGTGAAGAGCGCCAAGAAGATTGTGGATGCGAAGGAGCCTGTGGTGTGGGACATTTTGGAGAACGTGATGAAGGCACATCCTGTGCTCCTCAACCGTGCACCAACCTTGCACCGTCTTGGAATTCAAGCCTTCCAGCCCAAGTTGATTGAGGGGAAGGCCCTCCAGTTGCACCCTCTGGCTTGCACGGCCTTCAACGCCGACTTTGACGGGGACCAAATGGCGGTCCATCTGCCGTTGGGCTCTGCGGCCATTTTGGAAGCCCAGCTGTTGATGCTTGGGTCGCACAACATCTTGAACCCTGCAAACGGTGCGCCGATTGCCGTTCCTTCCCAGGACATGGTGTTGGGCTTGTACTACATTACCAAAGAGCGCAGCAGTTCCAAGGAGCACGTTGTGAAGGGAGAAGGTATGGTGTGTTACTCTCCTGAGGAGGTGCGCATCGCACACCAGGAGGGCCGTTTGGATTTGCACGCCAGCATCACCATGCGCTACGTGGACATCCACGGTGAGGCGTCCATGGTGGAGACCACTTGCGGTCGTGTGATGTTCAACGAGCACGTCCCACAGGAAGCGGGCTTCATCAATGAATTGTTGACCAAGAAATCGCTTCGGGGAATCATCTCTCACGTTTTGAACAGCGTGGGGGTGCCTCGCACGGCGCAATTCTTGGACGACATCAAGGAACTCGGATTCACCATGGCCTTCAAGGGGGGGCTGTCGTTCAACCTGAACGACGTCATCATCCCGCCTGAGAAGGAGAAATTGGTGGCCAAAGCCACAGCCCAAGTGGGCGAGGTGTTGGACAACTACAACATGGGTCTGATCACCAACAACGAGCGGTACAACCAGATCATCGACATCTGGACGCACACCAACTCTCGTTTGACCAACATCTTGATGGATCGCCTGGAAAGCGACAAGCAGGGCTTCAATTCGATTTACATGATGATGCACTCAGGTGCGCGTGGATCGAAGGAGCAAATCCGCCAGTTGTCTGGCATGCGTGGTTTGATGGCCAAGCCTCAGAAGTCGTCTGCGACTGGAGGCCAGGACATCATCGAGAATCCCATCCTGTCGAACTTCAAGGAGGGTTTGTCTATCCTCGAGTATTTTATTTCGACACACGGTGCGCGGAAAGGTCTTGCGGACACGGCATTGAAAACAGCCGATGCGGGTTACTTGACTCGTCGTTTGGTGGATGTCGCTCAAGACGTCATCATCACTGAAGAGGACTGCCACACCTTGCGTGGCCTGACTGTGACTCCATTGCGTCAGAACGACGAAATCGTGGAAGGCATCGGCGACCGAATCGAAGGCCGTACGGCTTTGGAAGACGTGTTGCATCCCACCACGGAAGAGGTGATGGTTGCAGGCGGCGAACAAATCACCCCTGCCATGGCCAAAGCCATCGAGGAAGCGGGCGTGCAGGCAGTGGACGTCCGTTCGGTCTTGACATGTGAGTCGCGTCAAGGGGTGTGCGCCAAGTGCTACGGCAAGAACCTCGCCACCAACCGCCCTGTGCAGACAGGGGAGGCTGTGGGTGTGATTGCGGCGCAGTCCATTGGGGAACCTGGAACGCAGTTGACGCTGCGTACGTTCCACGTGGGTGGCACTGCATCGAAGATTTCAGACGAGAACCAGATTCGCACCAAGCACGAAGGTGTCGTGGAAATCGACGAGTTGCGCACAGTGGAACGCACCAACGCCGAAGGTGAGAAAGAGGTGGTCGTCGTGTCGCGTTCTTCTGAATTCAAGGTCATGGATGCCGCCACCAACGTGGCGCTTAGCACCACGGTGCTGCCTTACGGTTCTGTGTTGTTCGTCAAGGACGGCAAGAAGATTAAGAAGGACACGGCGGTGTGCGAGTGGGACCCTTACAACAACGTCATCATTTCGGAGGAAGAGGGCACCGTGGCCTTTGAGAGCATTGAAGAAGGTGTGACATACCGTGCGGAGCTCGACGAGCAAACCGGTTTCCGTGAAATCGTGATCACCGAGACGCGCGACAAGAAGAAGAACCCAGCCGTCCTCATCATGGGCAAGAAGAAGGAAGTGCTCCGCACGTACTCTTTGCCCGTGGGAGCTCACCTCGCGGTGAAAGAAGGGGACAAGGTTGGCAAAGGCCTCATCTTGTGCAAGATTCCGCGTGTTGCGGGCAAGTCTGGTGACATCACTGGGGGTCTCCCAAGGGTGACCGAGTTGTTCGAAGCTCGAAACCCATCCAACCCTGCGGTGGTGTCCGAAGTGGACGGCATCGTGAGCTACGGCAAGATCAAGCGTGGCAACCGCGAAGTCATTGTGGAGGCGCGCACGGGCGACAGGTTCAAGTACATGGTGCCGTTGTCGAAGCACATCCTGGTCCAGGACAACGACTTCGTGAAGGCTGGAATGCCTTTGTCTGACGGGGCAGTGACGCCAAACGACATCTTGAACATCATGGGGCCAACCGCCGTGCAGGAGTACATCGTGAATGAAATTCAGGATGTTTACCGCTTGCAAGGTGTGAAGATCAACGACAAGCATTTCGAGGTCATCGTTCGTCAGATGATGAAGAAGGTGGTCATCGAAGACGGTGGCGACACCCAATTCCTCGAGAAGCAAATCGTGGAGAAGGCAGACTTCTTGAACGAGAACGACCGCGTTTTCGGCATGGTGGTGGTAACCGAGGCTGGAGGCTCTGACCAACTCAAAGTGGGACAAATGGTGTCTGCCCGCCATTTGCGCGACGAGAACAGCTCATTGACCCGCCGCGATCTCGCCAAGGTGGAAAGCCGCGACGCCATCCCAGCGACGTCTCGTCCGCTCTTGCAGGGCATCACGCGCGCCAGCTTGCAGACCAAGTCCTTCATCTCTGCGGCTTCCTTCCAGGAAACCACGAAGGTGTTGAACGAAGCGGCCGTGAGCGGCAAGGAGGACCACTTGTTGGGCTTGAAGGAGAACGTGATTGTGGGCCACTTGATCCCAGCGGGAACAGGCACACGCAAGTTTTCTGACCTTAAGGTGGGGTCACGTGAAGAATTCGACGCCCTTGTCGAGCACGCATCTTCTCAAGAAGACTGACCTGCCACTCCGAACAACATGAAAAAGGCACCCTTGAGGTGCCTTTTTTCTTGCCCCGTGTTCGTAGGATGGGTCACTCCGTGGCGTCATTGTTGTTCGATCGCCCGTGCTGCTGCAGTGGCAGGATCCTCGCCAGACGAAGAAGCGTCATGTTTGTCGGTGCCACAGAAGCCGAACAGGCAGTTCTCTTTGATCACACGGTCCACAAAATCAGGCACCATGTTGACCCAAGCGTCGTCTCCGCGTTTGATGCTTTCAAGTGCCGTCCTGCTGAAGATGGACAACACCTCGGGGTCGTAATCCTGGATGTCCAGAATGCGCTTGTTGAACACGAGGTAGTCGTAGAGCGGTTTGAGTCGAGGGTGGATGGGCGTGGTCACTGACGTCCAAAGGGCCTCAGATTCTTCGTCCTTCCATGGGTAGAGCAGGATGCGCAGGTCTCGGGAAAAGAGGATGCCAAACGCTTCGAGGATTCCGCCGTTGAGGTTGCGGTAATACTTCTCGTTGAAGATTTCCACCATGGTGGCTGCGCCCATGATGACGCCCATGCGCTTTTTGGTATGGCGAGAGAAGAACTCCACCAGCTTGTAGTACTTCTTGTAGTTGCTGATGAGGACCGTTTGGCCAATGCTGCAGAGGACGTCCGCGCGGTCGAGGAAGTCCTGCTCGTCGATGTCACCTTCGGCACTGAGGTTGTTCAAGGTGATCTCGAACAGGACCTGAATGTTGTCGGGGTCGACCTTCTTTTCTTGCTTGAACATCGCCAGTCCCTTGGCGATCATGTCGATGTTCACCTTGGTCACCGGGCGGAAGCTTCCGCGGATGGCCAAAATGTTCTTCTTGTACAGTACATCGGCGGCCTGGCGGTTGCGGCCATCGGGTGAAAAGATCACCGCATCGGTCATACCTTGTTTCACCAATTGAAGCGACAAGAGGCGGTTGTCGACGTCGGCGAAAGCCGGGCCGTTCATCTGCACCATGTCGATTTCCAGCTGATCTCGTTCGAGGTTGTCGTACAGACTCTGGAGCACCTCCTTGGGTCGCTTGTAGAAGTAAAAGGCTCCGTAGATCAGGTTCACGCCGAGCATGCCTGCCGTTTGCTGTTGGAGCAAGGCGTCTTGCTCGTGGAAACGGGCGTGCAGGATGATTTCGCTGGGCTCGCTTTCTGCGGACGTTTGGAACCGGATGCCAAACCAACCGTGACCTTGAATGGTCTTGTGGTAGTTGATCGTGGCCACGGTGTCGGCAAAGGCAAAGTATTGCTTTGTGGGGTGATCCTCCCGCGTGATGCGTTCCTCAATCAGGTTGTACTCGTGGTCGAGCATCTTGTCGATGCGCGCCTCGCAGACGTAGCGTCCCTTCACTTCCTTGCCGTAGATCGCGTCGCTGAAGTCCTTGTCGTAAGCTGAGATGGTCTTGGCGATGGTGCCTGACGCCCCGCCAGCGCGGAAGAAATGTCGAACCACCTCTTGGCCTGCGCCGATCTCTGCGAACGTGCCGTAGAGGTCGGGATTGAGGTTGATCCGAAGGGCCTTTTGTTTGGCTGAGAGGATGACGCGTTCCAAGTCCACGGCGTAGAGATCGAGGTTTGTATCAAAGGTAAGGATACCTTCGCGCTATGGCCATTGGAGAAGTGGAGAGATTGAATCGCCTTGTGTTCCTGGGGACAGGGACGTCTCAGGGGGTCCCCATCATCGGTTGTTCATGCGAGGTGTGCCGATCCAGCGACGTACGCGACCAGCGGCTTCGCACTTCTGTGATGATGGAAAGCGATTCGACCCGCTTGGTCGTGGACACCGGTCCGGATTTCAGGATGCAAATGCTGCGAGAGGGGGTGACGATGCTGGACGGGGTGATCTACACCCACGAACACAAAGACCACCTCGCCGGCATGGACGACGTGAGGCCGTTCAATTACATGCAGAAGACCACCATGCCGTTGCATGCTTCCGTGCGGGTGGAGGAGGCCTTGCGCCGGGACTTTCACTACGCATTCGAAGAGGGGCGGCACGGTGGGGTGCCCAACGTGGAAATTTTGCCTGTCGAAGACCACAGGACGGTTCAAGTTGGACGGATTGCGTTGGAGGCGGTGCCGGTGACCCACGGAAATCTTCCCATCCATGGGTTCGTGGCAGGGGATTTGGCTTACATCACCGACGCCAGCGCGTTGCCGGCGTCCACCATGGCGAGGCTCCAGGGGGTGGAGGTGTTGGTTTTGAATGCCCTGAGGCCTGAGCCCCATTACAGCCACTTCAACTTGGAGCAAGCGCTGGAGGTGGCCGTGCAAGTGGGGGCCAAACAGACGTGGTTCACCCACCTCAGCCATTTGATGGGCACCCACGCCTCCCGGGAGGCGTCCTTGCCGGTGGGGGTAAGGCTGGCCCACGACGGCTTGGTGTTGACCCATGAAGGAGAAAGATGGGTAACGTCGACTTCGGCGTGGTTGAACACAAAGCGATCTTGACCCCATGATTTGGATGAAGCGGATTGGGCGGTTGCCCAAGTGGATGTTGACCGTCTTGGCGTGGAAATTGACGGTGCTAGCTTGCCTGCTGGGCGGTTACCGCGGCAAGGTCGTGCGTGCCAACCTCAAGCGGGCGTTTCCGGGGGCCTCAGGATGGACGCGCGCGTTGTGGTTTGTGACGTATCAGCGCCACTTCATGCAGTTGTTGGTCGAGTCGGCCAAGCTTTTCACCATGTCCCAAAAGGACGTGGAGTCCGGCATGCCTCACCACAATGTGGAGGTGGTTCAAGCCTTGCATGACCAAGACAAACACGTCTTGGTGGCCGGTGGACACATGAACAATTGGGAGTGGAGCGCCGTCACGTTGAATCAGGCGTTGCCGCACCGATCCATGGCCCTATACAAGAAGCTCAGCGACCCCAAGGCGGACAAATTGATGCGGTCTTCCCGCCAACGGTTTGGGTTGGAAATGGTGCCGACCAAGGAAGGGCGTGCTTGGATGAACGTCGCCCAGCACGGGGACCCCGTGGCGGTGGTCATGGGGTTTGACCAAAGTCCGGCCGACCCCTCCAAATCTTGGTGGACGACGTTCCTCGGTTCAGAAACGGCGGTGTTTTACGGATTGGAACAATGGTCCAAGCTGTACGACATGGCCGTGGTGTACGCCAGCATTCGCCGCCACGGATCTTGGCAATATTCATTGACGTACGAATTGGTCTACGACGGCGAAGAGAGGTTGGGAGAGGGTGAAGTGCTGGACCGGTGCTTGGCCAAACTGGAGCGTGAGATTGCGTCGGACCCTCCGCGTTGGTTGTGGTCGCACAAGCGATGGAAGCACAAACGACCTGAATACAGTCCCGTGCATCCACGGCGTCACCGCCCGGAAACCCAAACTTGAATCAGATGCACCCCATGCAAGGAAACGCGCCACTGGCCGAGCGGATGAGGCCTACCACACTCGACGGTTACGTCGGGCAATCCCACCTGGTGGGGGAAGGGGCTGTGTTGCGCCAGGCCATGCGTGCAGGGACGTTGCCCAGCATGATTTTGTGGGGGCCACCCGGCGTGGGCAAAACCACGCTTGCGCGGCTGATTGCCCAGGAGTCGGGGAGGCCGTTCCACAGCTTGAGCGCCATCCACAGTGGGGTCAAAGACGTGCGCAACGTCTTGGATTCCGTGAAGCGCGACGGCATGTTCGCGGGGCGGGCGTTGTTGTTCATCGACGAGATTCACCGGTTCTCGAAGTCCCAGCAAGACAGCTTGCTCGGTGCGGTGGAGGCGGGAACGGTCACGTTGCTGGGCGCCACCACGGAGAATCCTTCGTTCGAGGTCATTCCGGCTTTGCGGAGCCGTTGCCAAACCTACGTGCTCGAGCCACTTTCGGCAGAAGTACTTCAGGGCTTGATGGCACGTGCATTGAATGAGGACGAAAACATGGCGACCAAGGCCGTGACGTTGGAGGAAACAGAAGCCCTTCTGAGGGCCAGCGGGGGCGACGCCAGAAGATTGTTGAACACCCTGGAACTGGTGGTCGACAGCCTCACACCCGACGCCGATGGCCGCAGGGTGGTCACCAACGGGAAGGTGTTGGAGACCATCCAGAACACGCCTTCCAACTACGACAACGGGGGCGAGCAGCATTACGACGTGGTAAGCGCCTTCATCAAAAGCATCCGGGCCAGCGACCCCAATGCTGCCGTGTATTACTTGGCCCGCATGGTGGAAGGAGGCGAGGATCCCAAGTTCATCGCGCGGCGCCTCTTGATTTCGGCTTCCGAAGACATCGGCAACGCCAACCCCACGGCGTTGGTGTTGGCCAACAACACGTTTGCAGCGGTGGAGCGGATCGGTTGGCCTGAAGCCCGAATCGTGTTGTCACAGTGTGCCGTGTATTTGGCCACAAGCCCCAAGAGCAACGCCTCGTACAAGGCGATTGGGCAGGCGCAGCAGTGGATTCAAACCCATGGGGAAGCGGCCGTGCCCTTGGCGCTCCGAAACGCCCCGACCAAGCTCATGAAGGACTTGGGTTACGGCCAGGGCTACTCCTATGACCACGAAGCGTCGGGGCAGTTCAGTGGCCAGGAATGCCTGCCGAAAGGCATGGAGGGAACGGTGTTTTACGAGCCAGGCAACAACCCTCGAGAGCAGGCGACACGCGAGTGGCTGCGCCAGCTGTGGAAGACGAAATACGGTTACTGATCTGTAGCCAGAGCTTCACCAGCCGGCATCGGTGCGCTGGAGTGTGCCCATGTTGAAGTGCTCCGTTTTAAGGAGTCGGCCGGCGGAGTCGTAGTGGTACACGGGGCCGTCCAATTCACCTTGGACGTACTCGCCTTCTTTGGAGATTTCGACGCCACGCATCACGCGTCGTTGCAACGTTTCGCCGAGTTGGGGGTCTTTGAAATCTTCCAACACGAAACCACCCTGGTCGTGCCATTCGCGGAAAGGGCCGTCCAGTTGCTTGTCTTTGTAGGTGTACTCGGACGCAGGGCGCTCCTCGCCGTGCCATTCGGTGAACGTGCCGTTGACGCGGATGGTCTCGAGCAGCTGGCCGTTACGGTATCTGTGGATGTGCTGGAGCCGACCATCCTCGAGGTAGAATTTCCAGCTGCCATCTTCGACGCCGTCGAGGTAGGCGCCTTCGCTCAACCTTTGCCCGCCGCCGTAAAATGCTTTGAAAGGACCGTCCAAGGTCCCCTTTCGGTAGGTCACCACTTGGCGCGAAAGCCCGTTGTCGTGCCAAGCGGTCCAGGTCCCATCGAGCTCGCCGTCCACGTAGGTGGCACGCTCAAAGACTTGTCCTGAAGGGAGGAAGCGTTCTTCCAACCCCGCTTTCACTCCACAGTCGTAATTCAACTGGGTGGTCACGTTCCCAGCCCCGTCGAACAGCGTCCAAGCCCCGTGCCGCACTGGTGGGTTGGGTCTCGACGTTTGGACGTCACCTCGGACCCGGATGTCCTGATGCAAGTAACTTCCTGAGGCGGCCACACGGCCATCGCGGGTGAACATCTGCACCGCAGATTCCAGCGGGTTCTCGCCGTGCTGGAGGTGGGTGACGGCCGTGCCGTCTTCCCGGAAATACCACCATTCGCCAGAGGGCCGTCCGTGGTCGAACTCGCCGCGGTAATACAATTC
>MDTB01007857.1_pt1 | contig 18264 bp, 16 predicted proteins | sample 811161 | NCBI WGS metagenome assembly MDTB01 (sample SAMN05326650, study PRJNA326480) | marine metagenome | isolation source: seawater | place: Mediterranean Sea | collected 2009
ACTCTTTTAGTTCCCGATAATGCCCGAGCCTTCGAAGTGAAAAATCAGGCAATCGAAGCAGAAAAGGCCCTTAAAAAGGCTCAAACTGCTGGAGCAGCCCGCATAGCCGACTCGCTTATTACCGAACAAAATATTACCGAAAATATCGTCATCTCCATTGAAGGATCACCCGCTCTTCTTCAGGAGCTACTGAACGGCTTGAAGAAGATCCAATTCACTCAGGCCGCGTTTATTGTAATCGACGACGGAAGCAAACTCCCCCTTGGAGCCTTCTGCGGAGAAGGAGGAAAGAGAAATGGTCACGGTGCCGGGACTCTCATTCAAAAACTTGGGCCCATCGCAGGAGGAAGAGGAGGGGGCAAACCTGAGATGGCTCGAGGAGCCGCTTCCAATCGCGAAAAAATCACCGACCTCGCTGCTGCCGCAAAGACAGCGCTTGGACTTTAGTCTGAGCTATAGCCACCGCTCAATTTGTTCCACCTCGAACACCAACGTAAGTTTCTAGCACGTGAAGGTTACCTCATCGTGCGAAGCCTCTTCCCACGCGACGAAGTCGCAGCTCTGATCACAGAACAAAATGCCTTTTACCGTGGCGAACACGACTTAAAGCCTCCTTTTCTCTGGCCCAAAATCCGCTCCTGCCAAACCAAAACCCGAAAACATCCTTACGCCTCCTTTTTCTGCTCCGGAATTGCAAAACTCACCCGCGATGGTCGCCTCGCTTCTCAAATAAAAGACAGCTTTAATCTCAACCAACTTCGCTTCTGGCATGATCAACTCCTTTACGAGGAGCCCCATAGATCCAAAAAAATTAACTACCACTGGCACCGCGAAGAATCACGCTGGCTCACTTGCTGCGCCAGAAAAATGGTCACCGCTTGGATACCGCTCCTCGATTTCACCCCTGAAATGGGGCCCATCACCATGATGCCACGCGGCGAACCTCGTCGCATAACACTCAGCGCTGGCGACCTTGTAATCTTTCCCTCCACCACCCTCCACGGCAATCCACCCAACTATGGTGACAAAGCCCGGCGCGCCCTCGCCGCACACTTTGCCTCTGCCGACCTCCGCTATCAAAAAAGTGGGAAATTCTCCCACATGAACGAACGGATCGTGCGCCACATCGATGGTCTCCCCGACTTTCAAGATCCCAAAATTTGCCCCTTGGTCTAACTCTGCCCCAAGGCTACACATCCAAGAATACCTGCATGATCACCCAATTCGGGAAGCACGACAAGCTCTTCAGCATCAGGTAACTTCAAGTAGCCATTAACCAAGTGGATCACTTCCTGGCGAACCATCGCCAGCAGCTGTTCCTGATGCATCACGCCGCCGCCAAGAATGATCTTCTCCACTGGAGCAATCGTCAAAACATTCACACATGCTTGTGCAAGATAGTGTGCCTCCAGAACCCACGCCGGATGATCCGCTGGTAATTCCTCGGCCTTTTTACCCCAACGTTTTTCAATCGCGGGACCACTCGCAAGACCCTCTAGGCAATCTCCGTGAAACGAACACACTCCCGAGAAATTATCATCAGGATGCTTCGTAACTCGCATATGCCCCATCTCGGGATGTCCCGAGCCATGCACTAACGAACCATCAAGCATCAGGCTTCCACCAATGCCAGTTCCCACCGTAAAGTAAGCCGAATGTTTGGATTCCTTGGCCGCACCCCAGCTTGCTTCTCCAAATAGGGCCGCATTTACATCAGTTTCAAACACAACCGGGACATCACCGAACGCCTCCCGAATTGGGCCTAGCAAATCCGTTTGGGACCAGCGAGGCTTAGGCGTTGACGTGATAAAACCGTAAGTCGCCGACCCCACCTCAAGATCCGCCGGACCAAAAGTCCCGATGGCTAAAGCATCCGCTTTCCCATGAGCAAATTGCTCTCTTTCGAAGAAATCTACTAAACGCTGAATAGTTTCTCCCGGAGTCGTGGTCGGAATTTTCTCATGCGCGATGATTTCACCCGGCCCACGTGAGAGCGCGGCGACCATCTTTGTCCCGCCCGATTCCACTACTCCAACCATTTTTCCACTCATCTGAGGTAACTCCGTATCAAACCAGTCTGACTGCGTAAACCTCTGAGATGACACTTGTCAAAAACATGATTTGTCGATAGTTGGCTCCCAGTGGCTGACTTTCGATTTGAAAACCTAGAGGTATGGAAAATGGCAACCGAGATCGGACATCGCGTTGCAGACCTCGCCGATGGCATTGATTCTTTAGGTAAAACCTCTTTTGCCAATCGCCTGCGCGAGTGCAGTTATTGCATCTCCGGCATCCTTGCCGAAGGCAGCAGCTGCCCAACCAAGCCTGAATTTGCAGTCTTTGTAAGCCATGCGCGCGCCGCGACCTTGGAAATTGCCAATCTCATCATCTTCTTCTCTGAGCGGGAGCTCATCTCTGAGGAAGATGAAACCAATCTTGTCAATATGCTGAAGCGGGAGTCCAAGATGCTCGACAACTTCCGCCAAAGCCTCGAGCGGGCCGGCAAGCCCGATCCCATTGGAGCCTAAAATTCCTTCGACGAATCAGAGATTTTTTTGCGTGCAATCCTGAGTTTGCTCAGTAGCCAAACTGTCAAAATGGCTCCAACTCCCTGCCAAAACCAAAAGGCATTCGGAATTGCTCTTGCCACATCTCTAGGCATTCCCTCCTCAGAGAGAAAAACCCCCGATCCATAAATCGGCCATGATACCGGACAAATCCCAGCTAACCAGACAGCAAGGGCCACAAAGTCGTCGCTGCTCACTGCCAAAATAACACCCAACATTACAGGGAGAATTCCTCCAAGAATAACCACAAGCCCGGTCACCTTACGTCCTACGGACTCAAGAAGTGCAGCCATTCCTAATCCCCCGCAAATTAGAATAGAAAACATAGCCACGGGGGTCACCACTAGCAGCGACAACTCAGGATACCAGTGGGAGTTAATGAGCGCTCTTCCAAAAATGAACCAGCCCGCTGCACCCATCAACGACATGGCTATAACCCAGGGGACAGACGTTGCGGCATCTGACAGTAACGGCAACTTTGGATTGCCAAGCTTACGCGCCCGCCGCCAGCCACGGACTTGACCGTGTAAATCAGACGAAATAATAAAAGTTAGCCACCATAGACTAGCAAGAGTCACCAAGCCATAAATTCCAATCATCACAGTAGCCTCCCAAGTCTTTGGGCTCCAGAACTGAATATCCGGATTAATCAAACGCCCAAATCGTCGATCAAGTTCACGTGAGGGGAACAAATCCCCGGAATCCATGAGGGGTAACGCATTCCCTAACAACATCATCTGAAGCCAGCCAAAAAGCCCAGTCGCAGCAAACTTCCCGAGGAGATGACAATCCGCTTTTCGCCACCTTCGCCAAAGCATCATAACCATCGCAAGACTTAAGACTCCTTGCGAAATTAAGGTGAACACATACTGCGGAAAATTTAATCCAAAGAACTTAGCCGGAGGGATAATCGTATTGAAAACCTCCGCGGCATCACCCAACGGTCGTGGGATTAAACTCGGGTAGACCTCATTAAAAACGGGATAGATTGTAACATATTTTAGGTAAACTAAACCAAATTTAGCGGCTTGCGGGATGATCAAATAAAGGAACATCACCAGCCCGGTTGAAGTTAAAAAAGCCCACCTCCGGTTCTTCATCACTGATCCCGCTAAGACTCCAGTGAGATGATAAAGAATCGCCGCCATAAAAAAGACTGCGTAGAGCTGTAAGACTCCATTAATCGGAACCTGCCCCTTCCAAATCGAATATCCAGTGAAAGGTAAAGTCGCCAAAAAAAGAATCCACTCACGAATGGGGAGACCAAACAAATAGCCCAATACCTTTGCAAATGGGGTCATGGGAGCCAGTCTCTGATAATCGATCACTCCTTCATCAGCCTCTGTGGTAATTCCTGCCGCCGCTTGTCCGGTCCCTAGACCAAAAAGAATGAGACCTTGAAGAATCAATAACGGAATTAAAGGCATACGCCCCACGTCAATGGGATTCTGGATTGATCTCGCCGTACTCTCCCGCGCAAGAAAAAAGAAAAATCCAGCCAATAGAATTGTCATTAGCAACGCCACCCCAAAACTGGCCGGACGCAGTCGACTTCGCGCGTAACGTTTTAAAATCGGATTAGCCCAAATCATCCACGCCGGTAATGGCTTTAATTTTTTTCGACTCCTCATACCTCGCGATTCCCCTCCGCAACTCGCACTAAAATTTCCTCGAAGGACGAACTCGCCTCTTCAAAAGCGCGGACTTTCAAACCTGCGTTCACAAGCTCTACTAGCAATCTTTCCTGTTCTTCCTCTCCTCCCAAAAATTGAAACTCCACCCGCGAACCATCCGCCTCCAATTCGCTCACACCGGCCCGGCCCTCCAACCATGCTTCTACTTTTTTCGAGTCACCAGAAGTCACCACGCTTAAATTCCGCTCGGCACGACCCAACGCCCTTCTAACCTCATCCGCCGTTCCGCTAGCGAGTAGCTCACCTTGGTTCATAACGCATAATGATGAACACATTTCCGCCAACTCACTGAGGATATGTGAACTCACAACCACCGTCGCACCGCCTGCAGCCAAAGCCTGCAGAGCAATCCGCATCTCGCGACGCGATAATGGATCAAGTCCACTAGCCGGCTCATCAAGAATTAGGACCTTGGGCCGGTGCAATAGCGTCTTGGCAAGAACCAGACGCTGGGTCTGCCCCCGCGAAAGCTCTTTGCACCAAGCATTTCGCTTTTCATACAAATTCACGATCTTGAGGCACTCACCAACCCTCTCGCGGCGGTCGCTTGCTCGGCCCAACCGATGAGTATCCGCATGAAAATCCAAAAACTCCCATAGCTTTAAGTCAGACGGCACTGGCGCCAAGTCAGGCATGTAAGCCATAATTCGGCGAACCTCCTCGGCCGATTCAAATATATCAAATCCCGCCACGTTCACTTCCCCATAAGTTGGTTCCATCAAAGTTGTGAGAACTTTAAAAGTACTCGTCTTCCCTGCACCATTCGGCCCAACTAATCCATACACAACTCCGGAAGGGATAGTCAGGCTAATGTCATTGACCGCCACGAAATCTCCGTAATCAACACGGAGATCTTTAATCACGATTGCTGGCTCGTTCATTTAAAAGATATCTCCCTCCAAGAGATCAAAATCTTTAGGAGGAGCCAATTGATAGCGATCCCATTGCTCGGCTACTTCTCGCAGCTGATTCTCTCGGAATTCATCCAGTGACTTTCTCTGGACCGGAGTCAGCGCACTATTGATCGCTGCGTCCCTCGCCATACGATCCAGAGGAGAGGTTGCTCCACGATAATCTTGAGGATTAACCTCTGGCCGATAGTCTTCGGAACCCCGTGCCATCACCCGAAAAAGCTCAGCTTGCTGTTCATCACTCAACGTCACGATTTCATCCAGTCGACCCAGTTTCCGATCCGCCTCCTCCTGGACCGCCTCCACTCTTTGTGCAAGACGCTCTTCTTTAAATTGTTCCAACTCTTCCCCTTCTAAAAACCCCTCCATCAAATCGTTCGTTTCCTCGAAATCGCGCCAATCGTTTTCGGTAGCCTGCACGAATTCCACAAACCCGCTCTGATCACTATTAATCACTTCGTTAATCTTCTCAGCATTTTCCTCACTTCGTTTCTTAAAATGCCCGCGCAATTCATTCCTCTGGGCTGCCGTTAAAGTGTAATTGCGGGTCCACTCAGAAACCCGCGCATCAACCCACTTCCCTTCGTTCACTTGCCTAATCCGATCCATCACCGGAGCGACCTGACGCATCCAGGGTTTCGCACTTCCCAAAATATCATCAAAGCTGACTTCCTTCCCATCCTTGAGATCACGAGCCAGCCGGCGAAATTTGGCAGACCCGGAGCCTTCCGCACGTTCCACATAAGCTTTCAATGCCCTTGCTTCTCTGCCGCTTTTAGCTGCCTCCTGCTCAGCAAGCTCTAATCGGTCTTGGATCGAGCCTGGATCGGGACGCTGACTCTTTGAAAAGAGATAGCCTCCCGCGCACCCGACAAGAAGACCGATTACTAACCCGAAGAATTTCTTAAACTGCACGGGAGACTTCTAACAAATTATTTGAACGATGTCCCTAGAAAGTAAGCGATGAGCCAGATTAAGTTCAAAACTCAATTCGGCAGCGCAATGAGATGAAGCGTTGTGACATAAACAAGCTCATCATCATCACCCTCGCCGAGATTTTTGATCTCCTTTTTAATCTTCCAACCTGATTTTTTGAGAAGATTTTTCAATGCTGCATCGGTGAAAAATCGCAATCTCTGAACGGTCTCTTCCCTCCTAATAACATTCCCCGAAGCATCCCTCATCGTGTAACGATGTTTCCGCACCAAACTTCCAATCTGCTCTTTGATCTTATGCTGTGTCTCCAACTCACCAGTTCCACCAATTGGCAAAACAACATCACGATCAAAATACCATTCGTTCTGCGGCAAATCTCCTGAGATCTCTGCCCAAGGAAAAAACAAAGTCAGATAAAGAGAATTTGCTTGTTCACTCAACCGTGTGAGCTGTTTTTGGGGATCTAAAAAAAGCTGGAACGTGAAAGCCGGAATCAAGATGGCATCATACTCACCCTCATGTTCTTGCCACTCTTCTTCAAGAACCTTCACATCAGGAAAATTCTCTTGTGAGAGCTTCGCCATTTCAGACGAGCATTCAAGTCCCAGCACATCGTGTCCCGCCGCGGCTAAAGGACCGAGCAAGCGACCCGACCCCGAGCCAATATACAGAGACCTCCCCTTTCTAGCCTCTAAAAATTTCTTTATCAAAGGCAATTCGCTGGGCGCTTCCTCGGCCTCCCAAAACAAATCGTGCCATGAAGCTTCAAAACCCTCGTAACCCGAATTCATGATTTCCCCTCAGACACTTCTTTCTTTTTTAAGGCCTTAGTCTCGGGATCATCCTGTTCAATTACGAGTGAATGGATCGTGATTGACCCTTCGATTTTCTCGTCCTCCGATAAGACCGGATTCAACTTTCCATCTTCGGTTTCGGTAAAAAGAATAATAGCATTGTCGCCGTGCGCCGCCTTGAAATCTTCCATCGTGAAAACATCCGTCAGTAAGGTCGACTTCATCTCGGCTCCCTTTCCCACAAAAGAACTCAAATCGGAAAATCTCGGCCCCCCAAGAAAACAAAACCGCCCACGCATATGATTAGCGACCGCTTTTTGGTGATGAAAATCGACATCCGACGGCGTGATCTGCCAAACGTTAGCCTTGCCAAATCGGTGCTGAAATTCGCGCGCCGCCAGCGAGTTCACCTCATTATTGGGAGTGGCCGCCACCAAGTGGCCAAGCCCCGCAAAATCGATTTCCTCCTCAGCATACTCCGAAAGGATATTAGCTCGCACTGCCTGTAAGCCATCAAGCCTCGCAGCCGATACTTTCTCGAAGCGTGTGTCTAACAATAGACACTGGTGACCTTTCTCGACCAAGCCCTTTGCCACAACCCGAATCCAAGGCTCAGCTCCAGCAAAAAGCACACCCGTAGGATTGGCATCGGACAACCCAAGTCGGCGCGCCAAAGGAGCCGCTAACAGACCGTAAAAAGTGACCGTTCCCAGGATCACAATAAAGACTAGGGGAACCAATTCACCAGCCTCCCCCGCCAACGCGACATAAGTTTCGTTCTCGGGATTTATCTTCGCCGCCCCCGTAATTTGAAGAGCGAATACTGACGTTACGGCTGCCGCCACGATTCCCCGCGGAGCCAATAGAGCCAAAAAAAGTTGCTCTCGAAAAGTCGTATGCGCTGAACCAAGGTTCGCGAGAAAGACGGAAACCGGACGCACCACCAAAATCAAGGCGAGGAGAAACATCAGTCCCTTTTGCCAAACCATTTGAATCTCAGAAATCCCGATCCGCCCGGAAAGCATTAAGAAAAGGAGCGAAATAATGAGTACTCTCAAGTTCTCTTTAAATTCAAGAATATGCCGCACTGACACTTTTTTCTGATTGGCCAAAGCCACTCCTAAAACGGTCACCGTCAGTAAGCCCGCTTCATGTTGAATGGCATTGGAACCTGCAAAAGCCACTCCAACCAAAGCCAGAAAAAACATGCTCTCCAAAAAATCTGGGATCAAGTGCCGCGACATCAAACCCTCCGTCACCTTCGCTAATCCCCAACCCAGCCCCACCCCGACAACCAGCGTCTTCACCAAAGCAATAGCCACAATGTCCCAACCCTGGCCGACTCCACCTTCCTGAATCGTAATGAAAACTAAGACCGCTAAAACTGCTCCGATGGGATCTACCACGATTCCCTCCCACTTGACAATCGAGGCCACCTTACGACGCGGTCTAATCAAACGGAGCAAAGGAGCCACAACAGTCGGCCCAGTCACCACTAAAATTGCTCCCAGCAGCGCGCAAATCTGCCAGTGGTATCCCAGAGTGTAGCGTGCTGCCACCGCCGTGAGAGCAAAGGCTAACACCACCGCCGTGGTGCAAAGTTTTAGCACCGGAGTGCCCGCCTCCTTGAGTTCGGAGAATTTTAAAGTGAGCCCACCTTCGAAAAGAATAATCGCCACAAAAAAACCAACTAGACTTAATAGCGAGCTTTCATCCTTGAGATAATTATCGATCCGCATTCCGGTGAAGTGCGAAAGCGCAAACCCCAAAATGAGCAAAAGTAAAATTGACGGCAATTTCATCCGCCAAGCCGACCACTGTGCCACTACCCCTAGAAGTAGAAGAAAGGCAAGATAAGCAAGAAGACTCACATGCGAAGACTGACTTCAATCCCCTTCTCCGCCAAGTCTCGATCTCAATCGAAATCGAACGCCGCATTAAATGAGGTCATCTTTGATTGGCCAGCCCCAACCTACTCCCCGCTTATCGCCAGAAGGAGTAACTTTTCGAGACCCTCGCAATCACGAAGCCTAACTTAAGAAGGATAGATTCTCAAAAAAACTACCAAGGCAGCGGGAAAGCAGCATTAAAAGCGAAGACCTTCTCACGAATCTCTGCGAGTTTTGCATCATCTTCGCGAGCTTCTAAGGCTTCATGGATTAAATCAGCCACTATCTCGACATCATTTGCTTTCATCCCACGAGTTGTCACCGCAGGTGTTCCAATTCGAATCCCGCTCGGTTTCATCGGCCCAGCTTCATCAAAGGGAATCGAGTTCTTATTCACGGTGATACCCACCTTGTCGAGAGTGTCAGAGACGATTGATCCATCAAGGCCCACCGGGCGGAGATCGACCATGAAAACATGATTTTCGGTGCCTCCAGAAACGATGCGATAACCATTCTTTCCTAAAGCCGTAGCCATTGCCTGAGCATTCTTAACAACTTGCTCCTGATACTCTTTGAAGCCAGGCTTGAGAGCCTCGCCAAAGCATACTGCCTTGGCTGCAATAACATGCATCAGCGGTCCACCTTGCACCCCCGGAAAAACGCGGCCGTCGATTTTCTTGGCATACTCAGACTTACATAAAATAATACCGCCACGAGGTCCGCGAAGAGACTTGTGAGTGGTAGATGTCACGAAATCAGCATGCGGAATCGGACTAGGATGAACTCCTGCAGCGACCAGCCCAGCTATGTGCGCCATATCGACGAACAAATAAGCTCCAACCGCTTTGGCAATTTTCCCCATCCGTTCAAAATCAATCGTTCGCGAGTATGCACTCGCTCCACAAGTGATTAACTTGGGCTGAACCTCCTCCGCTTGCGCTTCAAGAGCATCGTAGTCGATACACTCATTCTCTGCGGCTACTCCGTAATGTGTAACATCGTAAAGCCGGCCCGAAAAATTGGCCGGATGTCCGTGCGTCAAGTGCCCACCATGCGCAAGATCCATGGTCAGAATCTTGTCGCCCGGTTGTAGCACCGCGAAGTAAACTGCTGTGTTAGCTTGGGACCCCGAATGTGGCTGCACGTTAGCATGCTCGGCTCCAAAAATCTCCTTAAGCCGATCAATCGCAAGTTTCTCGACCACATCAACATTCTCGCATCCTCCATACCAACGACGTCCGGGATAACCCTCAGCGTATTTATTAGTCAAAAGCGAACCTTGCGCTTCCATCACCGCAGGACTTGCAAAATTCTCGGAAGCGATCAGCTCAATGTGGCTACGCTGGCGTTTTTCCTCACCTACAATAGCCTCAAAAACTGTCGGATCCGTCATCGCAAGGCGTGATCCCGACGCTTTACAAAGCCGGCGCTCATGACGACCACCCTCGAAACTTGTCTTGAGAAAAATCTCAACGATCTCCAATGCGACTTCTTCTACTACTACTTTCTGGCCAAGGCAAAGCACATTGGCATCATTGTGAGACCGAGCAAACTCCGCCTGCTCCACGTTATGAATATTGGCACCCCGCACATCACGGAAACGATTCGCGGCGAGACACACACCCGCTCCGGTAGTGCAAATTAGAATTCCACGGTCAACACGCTGCTCATTCACCGCTCGGGCCACCTCATTAGCAAAGTCGGCATAGTCAACCGAATCGGCCCCATGAGTGCCATAATCGACAAAATCGCGGCCTGCTTTTTTCAAAGCCTCCACGATAGCATTTTTCAACTCAACCCCGCCGTGATCGGCCCCGACTGCAATGCGGTAAGAATCTGCGCTCATTAGACACCCCTTCACTGACGCCTACTTGCCAAAATGGCAAGCGCTCACTTGCCAAAAGACCAATCAAGATTTCTCTTCCCAGTTTTCCATGAAGCCCAAAATCCCGCCCATCGCAGCATTAAGGACCTTCGAAGTCATCTCATAAGCGGGACGGCCCATCCCTATAGGATCAGGAACATCCATGCCCACGTTACCATCAATCTCCACAAAATCGCAGGCCAGATGATATTTTCCCTCATACTCCGGATGCATTATTTCCAACATTTCAAGATGTCCCTCGGTCATGCAAAAAACGGCATCTGCTTCCTCTAGCATCGAGCCATCTACCATGCGGCTTCGGAAACTCTCCAACTCCGCTCCCTGCTCTTTAAGAACACTGATCGTTTCGCGACTTGCTGAACTCCCAGGCTGGGCCGCCACTCCGGCCGAAGAAACCTCAATATCCGTTTTTTCCGCTGCCTTGCGAAACACCCCTTCCGCCATTGGGCTCCGACAAGTATTTCCAGTGCACACAAACAAGACCTTCCGCGACATGGAAAGAAGGTTAACGCCTCCCAAGTATCTCTCAATAAGCAATTCGCCTCTCATGAAAATCATCTTCTTCCCCATTAACCTTGCCCTAGCCGGTCTCTTTTTTGCTTTCGCTTGGTTTCAACGAAACGATATCGATCCAAAGATCTACTCCACCCCATCGTTCGGCAACCCTACCCTCGACTCCGCGCTCTGGTTCCTCTTTTATGCCATCATTGGATTAGTCTTTCTCGTTCTAATCAAAAAGCGCGTCCCAGTCTGGTATTTCATTCTCGCAATCATCGCCTGCCTAACCGAAATGTACCTCTCCGGACCTGGCCTCTGGGAAAACATATTCGGCAAACAATCTTTCACCATGACTGGTAAGTCGATGTCTGGAACCGACCCGCGCGTCGAACTCAGTCGTGAATTTTTTGGCGCAGTCATCGCCCTTACCGGAGTAACTTTTCAATGGTGGCAGAATAGAAAACTCCGTGACTGATTGAGAAAAAACCTAGGTTACAGCAACGAAAATCTGCAATCGGGTACTTGGATAAACCAGGGTAACCCCAAGGACCTCGATTAAATCCCCGCGGGCTTCCAGGCCTCGGAGTATTTTCTCTGCCAGTAATTTTCGGGAGCCTCAGTGCCTTTAATTTGAATCCCCTCACGGTAGGAAATATTACCAAGATGACAGAGCATCGTGCTCTTTTGAGCATCAGAAATTTCCGCATTAAGAGCCTCTCCCTTTCGGATGGAATTGATGAAATTCTGGAAGTGTGGCACGTCACTAAGCTTAGGAACATTGTCATGTACAAGCTTACCAGCATTGTCATAAATTCGATAGCCACCACCCTCGAATGACATGATCCCGCCATCGCCATAAACACTCACAAAAGAATGTTTTTCGTGCTTCCGCTGCAGACAACTACTCCCGTGCCAGCTCATGCCAACCTTACCAAAATCGTAAGTTGCATCAGCGGTATCAGGCGTCTCCTGATCATCATCAAAGTGGTAACGCCCACCAATGCAGCTGGTATGATGCGGCGAATCCACCCCCAATGCCCAGCGAGCAACATCAAGTGCATGAACTCCATTATTAGCAAGTTCACCACCACCATAAGACCAGTGCCAATGCCAGTTGTAGTGGATCAGATTATCCTTGTAGGGTCGCACCGGAACCGGTCCCTGCCAAAGCTTGTAATCAAGGTTTGCTGGAACTGCCGCAGGCTTCCCCTTTCCAATCGACTCTCGCTTATTGTCATACCAGCAACGTGCATATCGAAGCTTCCCAATCACGCCAGCCTTGAGTTTTTCAATCCCCTCGCGAAAAACTGGAGCACTCCGTCTTTGATTGCCCATCTGCACTTTCCGATCGGTCCGTTGAGCTGCTGCCACCATGAGCTCGGCCTCCCGGGGATTATGACTCCCAGGTTTCTCAACATAAACATGCTTCCCTGCGTCACATGCAAGAATCGAAGCGGGCGCATGCCAGAAATTTGGAGCTGCGATTGATAGAATATCGACCTCTTTATCATCAAGGATACGACGGAAATCGGTAACTGCTTTGGGTAGATTCCCATTCTGGCGGTCAGCTGTATATTTCGCGCCAGCGGCCAGACGTTCCTGATCGACGTCGCAAACATAAGCAATCTCAACACCTTCCAGCTTCGCGAAATTATTAATATGAGCCTTTCCTCTGCTAAGACCCATCACCCCCACCCTGAGCTTTTGCCCCGGTTGACTTTCGGCCCGTAAATGGCCTGTAAGTGCAGCTGCAGAGGCCGTGCTAATGAATTGGCGACGATTGTTCATCCCAAAGTTCTAGTGATTGATAGAACTCTTGGCGAGCATTTCGGAGGAATCTCAATCTAAATTAGAGATAAGAAGAAAATTCCACAACTCCATGAAAGAGAACATCGTTTGGACGACTATCTTTAATCTGAATCTTTTATGAACATACGACACCATCTCTCAGCAACTCTCTTCCTAGCGGCAATATTTCCATCCTCAGCGGATGTCAGCGTTTCAAAGGTCTTTGGCGACCATATGGTTTTACAGCAAAAAGCGCCGATCCGTGTCTGGGGAACCGCCGATCCCGGGGAACGTGTTAGTGTGTCTCTCGGCGGTAAAACCTTGGAAACAACCGCAACGAACGAAGGCTCTTGGCGGGTTGATCTCCCATCTCTCACGGCAGACAACAAGCCCCATACCATGACTATTAAAGGTAAGAATATAGTCGAAATTAAAGACGTCCTTCTCGGAGAAGTCTGGATCTGCTCAGGACAATCTAACATGGAGTGGGCGGTTAACCGCTCTCTCAATCCTAAGGAAGAAATTGCAGCAGCAAATCACCCGAAAATCCGCCTCTTTAATGTCCCTGGGCACGTGGCAAAACCGGAGCCTGAAAAAGATCCCCGGGGTCAGTGGCAGATCTGCTCGCCGGCGACCATTCCTGGCTTCAGCGCAGTTGGCTACTACTTTGGGCGCGAGCTCCAAAAGGAACTTAACGTTCCCATCGGCCTTGTTGGGACAAACTGGGGCGGCACTCGCATCGAACCATGGACTCCACCAGTCGGTTTTAAATCAGTTCCCAACCTGAAGGACTATGTAGAGAATCTTGATGCCGTTGCCAAGGCTCGTGCCGAGGGTAAGAAAGCAAATCCTAAGGGAGGTGCCGTGCAAATCTACAACGGAATGGTTCATGCACTTACGCCACTCAGCGCACGTGGTGCAATCTGGTATCAGGGTGAATCCAACGCCGGTGATGGACTCCGCTACGATCACCTCAAGGAAGGGCTCGTGAAAGGATGGCGCTCGGCCTTCGATAACGAAGACCTTTCCTTCTACTGGGTTCAGCTCGCCAATTTCCAAAACCCCGGAGACAAACCCGAAGGTGGTGGCTGGGGCCCAGTTCGCGAAGGACAACGCCGCGCGCTGCGACTCCCTAAAACTGGAATGGCAGTCATCATCGACATCGGAGACGCGAAAGACATCCACCCTAAGAACAAACAGGATGTTGGCAAACGCCTCGCGCTTTGGGCTCTCGCGAAAGACTACGCCAAAAACGTTGTTCCATCCGGACCACTCTACAGATCAATGAAAAAAGAAGGATCTAAGATCAGAGTTTCGTTCGACTACGTCGGCTCCGGCCTCACGACCGGGGAGAAGAAAGGCTTGGACCCAATAAAGGAAACCAAGGGCGCAGAATTAGCCCGTTTCTCTATTCAAGATAAAGCTGGCAAGTGGCACTGGGCTAAAGCCAAAATCGACGGCAAAGATGTTGTGGTTTGGCACGACGAAGTTAAGAACCCACAGAACGTCCGCTTCGGTTACGAATCTAACCCTGTCGGCATCAATCTTTACAATAAGGAAGGCCTTCCAGCTTCCCCCTTTACGACGGACTAAAAAAGTCAGGATCCAAGCGCCTTCGAGTAGATTCGGCGGCGCTTGTGAGTCTCGTGCTCGATATCTTTCCAAAGCGAGAGTACTTGTGAATTCGTTTCGAGTTCGCCGTTCGTTTCCACCCATTTGAAACCAGCGGCGGCCGCAGACTGGTGCATCTCCTGCATGACAATCGCGTTCAACCCGGCGTTCCGAAGTTCTGGCGCGACCGCGATCAGGTAGAGATCCAGCGTATCGCGACTCCCTTTCAGCTCCCCGCCCAGCCAAGCTAGAAAAACACGTCTTATCCTGCCTTGCAATTTCTGCATAAGCCCAGACCACGACGGCATGGCGACCCCCAGGGCCACGATTTTGTCTTCCGTGTCGACTACCAATTTCACAAAGCGCGGGTCGATAAAGCTGAAAAACTTTTGAATCAGCGCATCAATTTCACCATTTGTCATTGGCGTGAATTCGTAGAGATCCGAATAGGCAGCATTAATCAGCTGGAAAATTTCACGCCCCAGCGGGCGCAATTCACTTACTGATTTCTTTTCGACCAAGCGTAGCTTTTTTTTCTTCAAAACATATTGAGCAACCCGCTGGTATTTCGAGTTTAGCTCAGGAGGCAGCTCAAAACGGTGCTCAACATAATCGACTTCCTTAGCGAAGCCACACGACTCAATGGCCGGCCCATAATAAGGAAAATTATACGAGGAAACAACAGTTGGAAGCCGATCAAAACCATCAACGAGCACCGCCGACCGCTCAAAGGTAGTCAGCCCAAAAGGCCCTTCAAGAAGGGTCATTTCTTTTTCCACTGCCCAGTTTTCGATAGTTTCCAAAAGAAGCCTCGCCACTGCCGGATCATCTTCGAAGTCCAGCAAACAGAATCGCGCCGCCTCCACGTTACGGAGTTTGTTATCCCGACGATGAATCACTCCTGCGATCCGCCCGACACACCTGCCATTACGTATAGCTAACCAAAGTTGGAGTTCACAATCCTCTAATCCAGGATTGCCTCTAGCATCCAGAGACTTGAGTTCATCGCGAATCAAGGGCGGGACCCACAAAGGACAATTATGATAAAGATCGAACAAAAACTGCACGAACCGAAGACGATCTCTTCGCGAACTCGAAAGACTTTCGATTTCAAGGATACTTTCTTTATCGGGCATCGGCTGGCGAGCACCTTGGAACATCGAAGCTCTTAGGACAAGTGGTTTGGTAGCACTTCATTTTCAGAAAACCAACTCGTATCATCTGATGAAAGCTCCCGATGATTTTATCGCTAATTTAGCCCACTACAAAACCCTATTTTAGGTTTCGATTATTGTAAGGTCGCCCAAACGGTGACAGCCAATCTCAAAGAAATCAAAAAGCGGTATTGAAGAAATGTAATATCCCCCCGTATTAAAGAGCCACAAATCATGCTCTTGAACCGATGGTAAGCCAGCTCCCTTTCTTTAACAAAAGCCTAGTCACTAATCTCGTCGCCATCCTCTTCGCGGTCACAGGCTACTTTCTTCCCGTTCCTTTAAGCGATCCATTTCTTAATATCGGATTATTCGCCTTCTCAGGAGCCCTCACAAACTGGCTAGCCATTCACATGCTATTTGAAAAGGTTCCCGGCTTTTACGGGTCAGGTGTTATCCCCGCCCGCTTTGAAGATTTTAAAGAAGGTATACACCGCCTCATCATGAAGCAGTTTTTCACGACAGAGAACGTGGCTCGGTTCTTCAAAGGGAATCAAACCGGAGATAAATCCGGAGTCGATCTCTCACCCTTAATTGATTCGGTTGATTTAGACCCAACTTTTGAAGCTTTAAAAAAGGCTGTCATGAATTCTAAATTCGGGGGCGCCCTCGCCATGTTTGGAGGGGCCGCTGCGCTTGACTCCATCAAGCCCGACTTTGTTGACAAAATGAGAAGCTCCGTAAAAGAGATCGTTTCATCCCATGACTTTCAGGAAAAACTTCAAGCCCTTGCAACGGGAGGAGCAAGCGCTCACTCCAAGCTCCTTGAACGCGTCAGCACCATCGTCGAAAAACGACTTGAAGAGCTCACGCCAACAATGGTCAAAGAAATTATCCAGCAAATGATCCGTAATCACTTGGGTTGGCTTGTTGTTTGGGGTGGAGTCTGCGGAGGTCTGATTGGTCTCATTGCAAGCCTATTTCGCCAAGCCTGGTAACCCCTGGTCAAAATCAGAAATCCCCGGCCGATGGCCGAATACTAATTTTACCCCCCTCCAACTGAAAGGAGACTTCTATCTCCTGTAGCTATCTATCGGGGAGACCGACGAATCTTCTTACAACATTACAAAAGATCCGGTCAGCGTGCACGGCCTGCACGCCAGCATTCCCCACCTCCTCCGGGTCGATCACAAACAACTCACCTTTAACTTTCAAAGTCGTAACTATCGACTAATCCATATCCATGGTGAACTCATTATACCTCTTCTTGCCTAAGCTCCAAGATCTGCCCCCTGGATGAATCTTAAACTACCTTGAGATGCAATACACCGCATTGTTTGAGCGCAAGTAAATCGCGTCGCTTGCCAAAGCCGGAGTAGCATTAAAATCCGAATCATCATCTAAGGTATTTACTCTGATCAATTTCATCTCTCTCCCGGCTTCGAAGATGAAGGTTCCATTTCTTCGACTCACTGCAACAAGGTTATCACCCACTCTCAGAGTCGAAGCATAGAAGCTAAACTTCTTTCGTTTCTTGATCGCTGCAACACTCCGTTTAGTTACCGTTTCGCCTTTCAGCAGATCCATCGCAATGACACTTGCCTCGTCGTTCACCCAAAAGAGGAGACCATCTTCACAAACCGAACTCGGAACGTAAGAGAAAGTCTTGCTCTTCCAGAGAATCTTATCAGTCATATCGCCGGAACCACCGCCTTTGATCGCGATTGACCCATTCCGCGGATACCCACCCGTCGTAAAAAGAATCTCCCCCTCACTGATGACACAGGGCGAAATATTCCCCGGGATTTCGGACTTTGCCCACCACAGCTTCTTGCCAGTTTTGGGATCAAGCGCGAATATCTCATTTGGTGCTGCGATCACCAACTCGATCTTCCCGGACTTTGGAGTGTGGACGGTTGGCGTGTTATAAGTCAGTTCTAATTGTTTCGCTTCATAGCGCCATTTTTCAGCTCCAGTTGCCTTATCAAAAGCGATGATCGCTCGGGCCTCATCAGCGGCATTCACAATAAGCAAATCGCCTACTAAAATCGGGCTCGCGGCAGAACCCCATCGGCGATTGCTGGAAGAATCCCCCACCTGCTCGCTCCAAACTCTATCACCAGCAACCGTGAAGGCGTGGACGCCTGACTTACCAAAGAAGGCATAAACATGCTTGCCGTCGGTCACCGGGGTGGCACTCGCGTATCCATGTTCGGTCAAATAACCACGATAGTCATCTTCTGGATTTGCTAAAGGCACCTCCCCTTTCCAAAGAATCTTCCCAATCTTACGATCAAGGCACAAAAGGGTGCGGCTCAGCTCATCAGCATTACCAGCTTCTTTCTCACCAATCCCATATCCGGTATAGCAAGTTACAAAGAGCCTGTTGCCCCAAAAGATCGGGCTGGAGCTCCCTGGCCCTGGCAAGTCAGTCTTCCATCTGACATTTTCGTTAGCGCTCCACTTCAAAGGTAAAGTCGCACTATCGATCGCCGCAACCCCCTTACTCCCCCGGAACTGGGGCCATTTCTCTTCGC
>MDTB01033994.1_pt1 | contig 18259 bp, 19 predicted proteins | sample 811161 | NCBI WGS metagenome assembly MDTB01 (sample SAMN05326650, study PRJNA326480) | marine metagenome | isolation source: seawater | place: Mediterranean Sea | collected 2009
CCACATGGTTATGAAGGACAAGGACCTGAGCATTCATCAGCCAGACTAGAAAGATTTTTGCAATTATGTGCCCAGGAAAATATTCAAGTTGTAAATTGTACAACTCCAGCCAATTATTTTCATGCTTTGCGAAGACAAATTCATAGAGATTTTAGAAAACCTTTGATCATTATGACTCCAAAATCCTTATTAAGAAATAAAATGTGCACCTCAAACATTGAGGACTTTACTAAAAAAAATACTTTTCATAGAGTTCTCATTGATCACGCAGACTTACAAAAAAATAATTTAATCGAACTTGCAAAAGATAAAAAAATAAAAAAAGTAGTAATTTGTTCTGGAAAAATTTATTTTGATCTTCTTCAAGCGAGAGAAAAGAATAAAAATAAAAATGTATTTATTATAAGAATCGAACAATTATATCCATTTCCCGTAAAAACACTTGCCAAAATATTAAAAAGATTTAGAAAGAAAACTGAATTTTTTTGGTGTCAAGAAGAACCTAAAAATATGGGTGCGTGGAATACTGTAAGAAACTATATCCAGTGGAGTTTAAACTATATAAAAGCGGAGAATAAAGAAATCAAATACATTGGTAGAAAGCCTGCGGCGTCCCCAGCTAGTGGATATCTAAAAAAACATCTTGCAGAGCAAAATGAAATATTAGAAAAGGTAGTAGGAAAGTTTTAATTCATGTCTCAAAAAATATTAGTTCCAACTTTAGGCGAGTCAGTAACCGAGGCGACAGTATCAAAGTGGTTAAAAAATCAAGGAGATCAAGTAACTTCTGATGAGCCTCTTGTCGAATTGGAGACGGACAAAGTAAATGTTGAAGTTCCTTCACCATCTGATGGAACTTTGCAAAATATAACAGTTAAAGAAGGTCAAACAGTTAATGTGGGTTCGGTGCTAGGAACTATTGGTTCTAAAATCAAATCCGCAGAAAAAGAAGTAAAAGAAGAAAAAAAATATACTCCTCCAGTAAAAAAACAAGAAAAAATAGAAAAAGCTACAAAACCATTAAATGAAAAAAAACAAGTAATTTCTGAGCCTCTTACTTTAGAAAAAGAAGATGTATCATATACAGAAGAGCAACCACTTATTTTAGAAGAGCAAAATATTGATCAAGCAGAAGAGCCACTAATACTCAATAGTTTACCAGAAAAGAAAAAAATAAAAGAAACTAAAAAAGTCGAAAAAACATTTTCTCCTGCAGCAAGAAAATTAGCTGCAGAAACAAATGTCAACCTAGATGATATCGAAGGTTCTGGAAGAAATGGAATTATTTTAAAAGAAGATTTGTTAGGACTCATGGGTACTCAACCAGAGCCAACTAAAAGAAGATTAGCTTATGGACCTGAAGAAAGAATAAAAATGACTAGATTAAGATTAACGATTGCAAAAAGACTTAAAGATGCTCAGGACAGCGCAGCCATGTTAACAACTTTTAATGAGGTTAATATGCAAGAAGTCATCCAAATGAGAAATAACTACAAAGATGAATTTCAAAAAAAATATTCAACCAAGTTAGGATTTATGTCTTTTTTTGTAAAAGCATGTGTTATTGGACTCAAAAATTATCCTGTAATTAACGCTGAAATTCAAGGCGATGAAACAGTTTATAAAAATTACTATAATATTAGTATAGCTGTTGGAACAGATAGAGGACTTGTTGTTCCAGTTTTAAGAAATACTGACCAAATGTCTTTCGCAGATATTGAGAAAAATATTTCCTTATTAAGTCAAAAAGCTAGAGATGGAAAAATTAATATTGATGATTTACAAGGCGGAACTTTTACAATTACTAATGGAGGAATATATGGATCTATGTTATCTACACCAATATTAAACCCGCCTCAATCTGCAGTTTTGGGTATGCACAATATTATTGAAAGACCAATCGTAGAAAACGGAAGTGTAATTATAAGACCGATGATGTATTTAGCATTGTCTTATGACCATAGAATAATAGACGGTAAAGAGGCAGTTTCTTTTTTAAAAACTATAAAAGAAAGTTTAGAGCAACCGAAAAGATTATTTTTAAATTTATAAAATGGAAAATAGTTTTGACGTCATTGTTATTGGTGGAGGGCCTGGCGGTTATGTTTGCGCAATTAGAGCCGCTCAATTAGGTTTAAAAACTGCATGCATCGAGTCTAGAGGTGCTTTAGGCGGCACTTGTTTGAACGTTGGCTGCATACCCTCAAAGAGCTTATTAAATCTTTCTGATAATTATAAAAAAGCAAAACAAGAATTCAATGATCAAGGTATAGAAATTTCTGATATCAAACTTAATATCGATAAGATGATGGTTAATAAAAATAAATCAATTCAAGTTTTAACCAAAGGTGTTGAATTCTTGTTTAAAAAAAATAAAGTCACGTATTTAAAAGGCAAAGGAGTAATTTTTTCTAAAAACGATGTTATGGTTTATGAAAATGGAAAAAAGAATTCTTACAAAGGAAAAAATATTATAATTGCTACTGGATCCAGCCCTGCCTCACTTCCGGGGGTAGAAATAGACGAAAAAAACATAATTTCATCTACTGGCGCCCTGTCTCTGTCCAAAGTTCCAAAAACTCTAGTAATTGTTGGGGGAGGTTATATAGGCTTAGAAATGGGTTCAGTTTGGTCAAGACTAGGGTCTAAAGTTACTGTAGTCGAGTTCTTAGATCATATAATTCCTGGAATGGATAGAGAAATTTCAAACGAATTTCAAAAAATTTTAAAAAAACAAGGAATTAATTTTAAATTAAATTGTAAAGTTACTGGTGTTTCTAGTAATTCTAATAAAGCAACCATCGAACTCATTGATAATAAAACCTCTGAAAAAACGAAGCTGGATTGTGACAAGGTTTTGGTCTCTGTAGGCAGAAAACCCTACACCGAGGGATTAAACTTAAACAAAATTGGAATTAAAAAAGATGAAAAAGGAAGAATAGAAATTAATGATAAATTTCAAACCTCAATTAAAAATATATATGCAATAGGAGATGTTATCAAAGGACCAATGCTGGCACATAAAGCTGAGGAAGAAGGCATAGCTGTAGCTGAAATTTTAGCAGGTCAAGCAGGGCATGTTAATTATAATGTTATTCCTGGAGTGATATATACTTCCCCGGAGGTAGCAGCAGTTGGAAAAACCGAAGAAGAACTAAAAAAAGAAAAAATACATTACAAAATTGGCAAGTTTCCTTTTTTTGGCTAATTCAAGAGCTAAAGTAAATAATGAAACAGATGGATTTGTAAAAATTTTAGCTGACGCTAGAACTGACAAGGTTTTAGGCGTTCACATTATTGGACCTCATAGCGGAGACATGATAGCTGAAATGGCCTTGGGCATGGAGTTTGGAGCAAGCGCTGAAGATATAGCTAGAACTTGCCACGCGCACCCAACTCATACTGAAGCAATTAAAGAAGCTGCGTTATCTGTTGATAAAAGACCAATTCATTTTTAATAATTAAATTTTTAATTAGTATCTAAAAATGCACATTCCTGTTTTAATTCCTAGGATATTTAATTACCCATTAACATATCGCTCTGAGAATGAAACTCTTTTAAAAGAAGGAGATTTCGTAATAGTACCTTTTGGAAAAAGTAAAGAGATTGGTGTTATTTGGGACAAAGTTCAACCCACGCCTAAAAATGTAAAAATTAGAAGCATTGAAAAAAAATTGGAAAAAATTTCAATTAACAAGAATCTTATAAACTTTATTAACTGGTTTTCAATGTACAATCTAGTTTCTAAAGGAATGGTTTTAAAAATGTGTATAGGAAATAAAAGCAACCTTCTTAAGATTGAAAAGAAAACAAGTATAGAGACAATAAAAGAAAAAAAAAAATTTTTTTTAAACAAAGAGCAAAATAAATGTTTAAAAAATCTTCAAGGTTATGGTAGTAATTTTAATGTATCGGTGCTTCAAGGTATAACTGGATCTGGAAAGACATTAGTTTATTTTGAGAGAATAAAAGAAATCTTAAATAAAAAAAAACAAGTATTGATAATGTTGCCTGAAATTTTTTTAACCAAACAATTTCAACAAAGGTTTATAGATTTTTTTGGATTTAATCCATCAATTTGGCATTCAAAAATAACTGTTAAAAATAAAAGAAAAATTTGGCAGGGGATATTAAACAATAAAATAAAACTAGTCATTGGAGCAAGGTCATCACTATTTTTACCTTTTAAGAAGTTAGGTTTGATAATTGTAGATGAAGAACATGATCCCTCTTACAAACAAGGAGAGGGACTTATTTATAACGCGAGAGATATGGCTATTTCAAGAGCATCTATTGAGAACGTTCCAATACATCTCGTTTCATCAATTCCATCTTTAGAAACATTTAACAATATAAAAAATAAAAAATATAATTTAACTAAAATCTTAAAAAGATATAGCGATTTTCCTTTACCCGATACAGAGGTAATAAATTTAAACAATTCATCTTTAAAAAAAAATCAGTTTATAGCACTTGAAACTTTAGAGCTCGTTAAAAAATATTTGAATAAAGGCGAACAAGTTTTATTTTTTTTAAATCGCAGAGGTTATGCTCCGTTTTTAATTTGTAAAAAATGTGGCTTTAAACATATTTGTCCTCACTGCTCAATATATTTGACCTATCATAAAGTTATTAAAAAATTGATTTGTCACTATTGCGGTTTTAAAACTAAAAGAGAGGTAAAATGTAAAATTCAAAAAAATTGTGATTTTCAAATGTATGGACCAGGTGTTGAAAAAATATATGATGAATTAAAAGAAGTTTTTCCTAATAAAGTATCCAAAATAATTTCTAGTGATTTTTTATTAAAAAAATCAGAAAGCGAAAATATTTTAAAAAAAATTGAAAAAAATGAAATAAATATTCTTATTGGAACACAATTAATTTCAAAAGGTTTTAATTTCCCCAAATTAAATTGTATTGTTGTTGTAGATGCAGATTTCTCTGGCATGGGATATGACTTACGAACTACAGAAAAAAATATACAGCTTTACAATCAATTAAGTGGTAGAGCAGGAAGATTTTCAAATAAATCCTTAGTTATTTACCAGACCTATTTTCCATTAAATGAAACTTTAAAAGATCTGATATCTAATGATCCAGATAAATTTTTAAAAAACGAACTCTTAATGAGAAAAAAAAATAATCTTCCTCCGTTTTCAAGATTAATAGCCCTGATTGTATCTTCAAAATCAAATGATAATAGTTTTAGAGGAGCGCAAGAAATAAAAAAAAAACTTTTAAATATTAAGGAGATTAAAGTTTTAGGTCCAATAGCTTCTCCAGTTTTTAAAATTAGACAATATTATAGAACTAGGCTTTTGTTAAAAACCAAAAGTGAAGCATTGATACAAAAGAAACTAGCATTATTTTTTAAGAATCTTCAAATTTCGAAAAAAATTAAACTTACAGTTGATGTTGACCCAATAAATTTTACTTAATTCAATTATTCTGTCATCTTGAAGAGTATATTCTCATATGATACGAAACCTCATAAAATTCTTTAAAATAATCAATAATAGGTAAAAAATTGAGTTCAAATAAATCTTTTTCAACAGAAACATCGGAGAGATATGCTCTAGCTCTATTTGAGCTTTCTAGAGAAAATTCAGAATTAGAAATTGTTGAAAAAAATGTAAGTGATTTTTTAGAATTATATAGATCGAGTAAAGATCTAGAAAATTTTGTAAAAAATCCCACTCAACTTCATGCTAATCAAATAAGAGTTATTAAAGAAATTTCAAAAATTATGAAATTTTCTCAAACGCTAGAAAAATTTTTATCAATTTTGGTTGTAAAGAGAAGAATTTTTTATATTAAAGAAATTTTTTTGAGATTTTTAATATTAAGTTCAAAAAAAAGAGGAGAGCTAACTGCTACATTAACCTCTTCAAAAAAACTTACGTCTGAGGAAATAAGCAGTTTAAATAATGAGCTATCTCATACGATTGGTTCTAAAATCATTTTTAATAATATGGTTGATGAGAGTCTTTTAGGAGGTCTTAAAGTACAGATAGGAAGTCTTATGATTGACACTTCTATAAAAAACAAATTGAAAAAAATTGAAAAATTAATGTTGGAGTCATAATATGTCAATTAATCCATCTGAAATAACAAAAATTTTAAAAGAACAAATTAAAAATTTTGGTGATAAGGCAGAAGTTACAGAAGTAGGAAAAGTTTTGACTGTTGGAGATGGTATTGCTCGAATATACGGTCTTGATAATGTGCAAGCAGGAGAGATGGTAGAATTTGATGATGGTTCAAAAGGAATGGCGCTAAATTTGGAGAGCGATAATGTTGGAGTGGTTATATTCGGTGACGACAGAAGAATAAAAGAAGGCGATACAGTAAAAAGAACAGGGTCTATTGTTGACGTTCCTGTTGGAAAAGATTTATTAGGAAGAGTTGTTGATGGATTAGGAAATCCTATTGATGGAAAAGGTAATTTAAACGAAAAAGCTCAAAGAAAAAGAGTAGAAGTTAAAGCCCCAGGAATTATTCCTAGACAGTCTGTAAGTGAACCAATGCAAACGGGTTTAAAAGCAATTGATAGTTTAATTCCTGTAGGTAGAGGGCAAAGAGAGTTGATAATTGGTGATCGACAGACAGGAAAGACAGCTGTAGCAATTGACACAATAATTAATCAAAAAGAAATTAACGAGTCTAGTGACGAGAAAAAAAAGTTGTATTGTGTTTATGTAGCTATAGGTCAAAAGAGATCAACAGTTGCACAAATTGTTAAAACTTTAGAAGACGCAGGAGCCATGAAATATACAACTATAGTTTCTGCAACAGCTTCAGACTCTGCTCCATTACAATTTTTAGCACCTTATACTGGCTGTACAATTGGAGAATACTTTCGAGATAATGGAATGCACGCTTTAATAATTTACGATGATTTATCTAAACAAGCTGTAGCTTATAGACAGATGTCGCTTTTATTAAGAAGACCTCCAGGTAGAGAAGCTTATCCCGGTGATGTTTTTTATTTACATAGCAGATTATTAGAAAGAGCTGCAAAACTTAGTGACGCTAATGGTGGCGGTTCACTTACCGCTTTACCGATCATTGAAACTCAAGCAGGTGATGTTTCTGCTTACATTCCTACGAACGTAATTTCTATTACTGATGGACAAATTTTCCTTGAAACTGAATTATTTAACCAAGGAATTAGACCAGCCGTTAATGTTGGTCTTTCAGTTTCTAGAGTAGGATCAGCCGCTCAAACTAAAGCGATGAAGAAAGTGGCAGGATCGATTAAGCTAGAATTAGCTCAGTATAGAGAAATGGCGGCATTTGCCCAGTTTGGATCTGATTTAGACGCTTCTACACAAAAACTTTTAAATAGAGGTTCTAAACTAACTGAAATTTTGAAACAAAACCAATACTCACCATTAAAAGTTGCAGAACAAGTAATCGCAGTGTTCTCAGGAGTTAGAGGTTTTTTAGACGATGTAGATTTAAATAAGATTAAATCATTCGAAGCAGGTCTTATAGAGAAAATAAAAAGTGAAAAGCCGGAACTGATAGAGAAAATTCAGTCAACTGGAAAGTTAGAAGAGGATACAGAGAATGCTTTGATGCAAACAATAGAAGAATATAAAAAAAGTTTATAAATTATGCCTAGTTTAGATGATCTTAGAAAGCGAATAACGAGCGTAAAATCTACTCAAAAAATCACAAAAGCCATGAAGATGGTAGCTGCGGCAAAATTAAGAAAGGCTCAAGAAAATGCTGAAAAGGGCAGGCCCTATAGTGAAAAAATGAAAAATATTATAAATAATCTTGCTAATTCTATAACAGAAAAAGAGACAGCACCAAAATTAATTACTGGAACAGGACAGGACAAAACTTATTTATGCGTTGTTATGACTGCGGACAGGGGGCTTTGTGGAGGTTTCAATACAAATATTTGCAGATTAGCAAAAGTAAATTTTGAAAAAATATTAAAGGAAGGAAAAACATTAAAAATTATAACTGTTGGCTCAAAGGGGTTGGACCAGATAAAAAGAGATTATGGCAAACATGTTATTCAAAAATTAAGTTTTAAAGATAGAAAAAAAATTTCTTTTCGGGAAGCTGAGGAAGTAGGTAAAATTATTTTGGATCTTTTCTATAAAAATAAATTTGATATATGTTTATTATTTTTCAATAATTTTAAAAATGTCATTACTCAGATTCCTCAAGCTCAACAAATTATACCAACTAAAAAGGAGAAGTCATCAAGCGAACCCGCTGCAGATGATTTTTATGAATTTGAACCTGATGAGGACGAAATACTAGAAAATCTTTTACCCAAAAATATTTCGACTCAAATCTTTAAAGCTTTTTTAGAAAATGCAGCAAGCGAGCAAGGATCTAGAATGACCGCTATGGATAATGCTACCAGAAATGCTGGTGAATTGGTTGAAAAGTTAACTATAAATTATAATAGAAGCAGACAAGCCTCTATCACAAAAGAATTAATAGAAATAATATCAGGAGCTGAAAGTTTATAATATGAGCAAAAATGGAAAAGTAACTCAAGTAATTGGAGCAGTAGTCGATGTAAGTTTCGAACAAGATTTACCAGAAATACTAACTGCGTTAGAAGTAAATATTGGAAAAAATAAATTAATATTAGAAGTAGCTCAACACTTAGGGGAGAGCGGAGTAAGAACAATAGCAATGGACTCTACTGAGGGATTGAAAAGAGGTGATGTAGTTATCAATACTGGATCCCCGATCAGTATACCCGTAGGTCCTGAAACTTTAGGAAGAATTATTAATGTAATAGGTCAACCAATTGACGAGAAAGGGGAGGTAAAGACAAAAGAAAAATGGCCAATTCATAGGCAGGCACCGAAATTTACAGAGCAGTCTACTGAGACTGAAATATTGGCGACAGGAATTAAAGTTGTAGATTTATTAGCTCCTTATTCAAAAGGTGGAAAAATAGGTTTATTTGGCGGAGCAGGAGTTGGAAAAACTGTAATTATTATGGAACTTATAAATAATATTGCAAAGGCACATGGAGGCTTTTCAGTTTTTGCCGGAGTTGGTGAGAGAACTCGAGAGGGAAACGATTTATACCATGAGATGATTGAATCGGGTGTCATAAAAAAAGATGGCAAGGGATCTAAAGCAGCCTTAGTTTATGGCCAAATGAACGAACCTCCTGGAGCAAGATCAAGAGTTGCTCTTACGGGTTTAACAGTTGCTGAATATTTTAGGGATAAAGAGGGTCAAGATGTTTTATTTTTTGTCGACAATATCTTTAGATTTACTCAAGCTGGTTCAGAGGTATCGGCTCTACTAGGCAGAATTCCTTCCGCTGTTGGTTATCAACCAACATTAGCTACTGATATGGGAAATCTACAAGAAAGAATTACAACAACTAGTAAGGGCTCGATAACATCAGTTCAAGCTATTTATGTTCCTGCAGACGATCTAACTGATCCTGCTCCAGCTACTTCTTTCTCACATCTTGATGCAACTACAGTTTTATCGAGACAGATTGCCGAATTGGGTATTTATCCAGCAGTAGATCCTTTAGACTCCACATCCAGAATTCTTGACCCAAGAATTGTTGGAGAAGAACATTATAGAGTAGCTCGAGAAGTACAGAGAATATTACAAGCATATAAATCTTTACAGGATATAATTGCCATTCTTGGTATGGATGAACTTTCAGAAGAGGACAAACTTACAGTTGCTAGAGCAAGAAAAATTCAAAGATTTTTATCTCAACCATTTTTTGTTGCTGAGGTATTTACCGGATCTCCAGGCAAATTAGTTGATCTGGACTCAACCATTAAAGGTTTTGATGCGATCTGCAAAGGAGAGTATGATAATTTGCCAGAAGCAGCATTTTATATGGTAGGTACTATCGAAGAAGTTATAGAAAAAGCTGAAAAAATGGCAAAGGATGCAGCAAAATAATGTCAGAAAATTTTAATTTAGAAATCATTAGTCCAGACGAAATGGTTTTGAAATCTGAAGCGGATGAAGTAAGTATACCTTCATTTGAAGGTCAAATGACAATTCTTAAAGATCATATAGCCTTGATTACGTATTTAAGACCAGGTTTTATACAAGTTTCCACCGATGGTAAAAAAGAAGTTTTTTTTGTAGAGGAAGGCATAGTAGAATTTTCAAAAAATAATCTTCTTATACTTTCATCTACAGTTATAAATATAAAAAATTTAACTGGTGCAATAAAAGAGAGTATTATAAAGGAGTCTACGACTAAATTAAACTCAAACGAAATTAACGATAAAGAAAGATATATTCTAGCCTACAAAATAGAGTCACTCAAAGAGATTGCTCAGTAATTCTTTTTAGTTCAATAAGTAATTTTTCATAGATGTGTTTTTTGAAATCTACAATTACATCTGGCAAATCTTCTATATTTAACCATTTCCATTCTATAAATTCGGGTTTTTGAGTATTTAAATCTATTTCACTTTCATCACCTAAAAATTTTGTTATAAACCATTTCTGTTTTTGCCCCCGAAATTTCCCTTTCCAAATTATCCCAATAAGATTCTTTGGTAAATCATATTCAAGCCAATAATCTAATTCTTTCAATACTTTGATATTTTTTATACTAGTTTCTTCTAGGAGCTCTCTTTTCATTGCAGCAAATAAAGTCTCTCCATCATCAACACCTCCTTGTGGCATTTGCCATTTATCTACAGGATTGTCTTTTCTTTTTCCGACAAAAACCATGTTATCTGAGTTCAACACAACAACTCCAACCCCAATTCTTAAAGGTAATGGATTTTTTTGCATATTTAAGATTTCAATAGGTTAATAGCATAGTTTAATTGATTATCTGTTTCGCTATTAATTTTAAAACTATCTCCTTTTTCTTCAACAATAATGTCAGGAGTTACACCTACTTCTGAGATAGATTTTCCTGAAGGTAAGTAATATTTTGAAATAGTTAACCTCATTCCACCTCCATTTTTAAGAGGGATTATTGATTGAACTGAACCTTTTCCATATGTATTTTCTCCTAAAATAATTGCTCTTTTATGATCTTTCAATGCCCCAGCAAAAATTTCAGACGCCGAAGCTGAGCCACTATTAGTAATTACTATTATAGGTTTTCCATTTATTGCGTCTCCTTTGCGTGCAAAAAACTTTCGAGTTTCAGATATTCTTCTTCCTTTAGTTGAAACTATTTCACCATCATTTAAAAATAAATCAGTAATATTAACTGCCTGACTTAAGAGACCCCCAGGATTATTTCTAAGGTCAAAGATATATCCAATCGGTGAATTAGACTTTTTCTCAAAATCTTTAATAATCTTGAAAAATTGTTTATCACTTTTCTCATTAAAAGATTTTAATTGAATATATCCAATATTTTTTCTCTCTCCAAGAATTTTAGAGTCAACTGAAGAAACTTCTATAATTTTTCTTTTTATATTAAATTCTAAAGCTTTTCTTTTACCTTTTCTTCTAATTGTTAATTTTATATTTGTGTTAACCGGTCCTCTCATTAACTTCACTGCTTCCATTAAAGACTTGCCCTGGACCTGCTCATCATCAATTCTAACTATATAATCACCAGCTTTAACGCCCGCTCTGTCTGCGGGAGTATCTGGTATAGGAGCAATAACTTTTACTACTCCTGCTTCCATTCCAATTTCAATTCCAAGTCCACCAAATTCTCCTCTTGTATCGGTTTGCATGCTTTTAAATAATTCTGGACTCATATAAGAAGAGTAAGGATCTAATGATTGAAGGACACCGTTAATTGCTGAGTCCATAATTTCTGCCTGGTCAACTTCATCAATATATTCATCTTGAACCTTTTCAAGGACTTCACCGAACAAATCAATTTTTTCATATAAGAGATTGTTAGTGTTTGAATACGAATTATTAAATATAAATAAAAACGTTAAAGTAAAAAAAATTAGTTTTTTCATATTATTGCCTTTTCTTTAGGAATAGGCTCTGACCACATTCTCTCAAGGTCATAAAACTTTCTTTTTTCAGGGTGAAAAATATGAACTATAATATCAATAGCATCTACTAATTTCCAGTGTTCACTTTCTTTTCCCTCAATTCGACAATTCTCAATTCCAAATTTTTTCAACTCATATACTAAAATTTCCGATAAAGACTGCAAATGTCTAGACGAAGTACCTGAAGCAACAATCATGTAATCTGCTACAAATGATTTTTTTTTTAAATCAATTGATATTATATTTTTGGCCTTATTGTCGTTTAACGTTTTTTCAATGATAACTTTTATTTTGTCAATTTTCATCAAGATACTAACTTTAAATAATTTTTTCTCAATTTTGAAGAAGAAATATCTATTTTTTTACTTTTTATAAATATTACATTTTTGTTACTAAGATATCTTGATATAATTGATCTTTTAGCCCTATTTTCGAATTTATCTCTCGGATATACAACCAAAGTTGTGATTTTTATAATTTTTTTCCAAGATTTCCACTTATGAAAATTTATTAGATTATCAGAACCAATAATTAAAAAAAATTTCGAGTTTTTATTTTTTTTTATCAAATACATAATATTATTTATTGTTCTTGAAGATTTAATTTGATTGTCTAAAAATTTAACAATAATTTTTCTTTCATTTTTCACTAAATTTTTACTTAATTTCATTCTTTTTATAAGACTAAAGTGTGTCCTTTTTTTAAATGGGTTTTTTTTTGCAACTAGCCAAAATAGTTTATTTAATTTTATCTTTTTTATTACTTGTTGTGCTATTATCAGATGGCCTTTGTGTGGAGGATCAAAGCTGCCTCCAAAAATACCAATATTTTTTTCTTTAGATAAAGCCATTTAAACTATGATCTCACCGAGTCTTTTCCAACAACAATATATTTGTATGAAGTTAGTTGATTAACTCCAACAGGACCCCTAGGCGGAAGTTTATTTGTTGAAATTCCAACCTCACCTCCAAAACCAAATTCACCTCCATCTGCAAATTGTGTTGAGGCGTTATGCATTGCTATTGCACTATTTACCTTATTTAAAAAAAAGTTTGCTGTTTTATAGTTTCTTGAAATAATACTATCGGTGTGCATAGTGCCATATTTTGAAATATGATCTAAAGCCTCTTGAACGTTACTTACAGATTTTATCGAAACTTTAGGTGATAAATATTCTGTTTTCCAATCAATTTTTTTAGCTAATTTTAATTTATTTTTAAATAGCCTATTTATTTTATTATCAACCAATACCTCACAACCAGAAGAAATTAATTTTTTAATTATTGGCACCCCATGAGACTTTAAACACTTAGAGTGAATTAATAAGGTTTCTAATGCACCACAAATACTTGTCCTTCTCATTTTAGCATTTATCACAATTTTTTTTGCGGCATTTAAATTTGCATCTTTATCAACATAAATATGACATAGGCCCTCTAAATGCCCAATCACTTGCACCTTAGAAAATTTTTGTACTTTTTTGACTAAATCTTTTCCTCCTCTAGGTATTATTACATCAATAAAATTAGTCATCGAAGACAATAAATAATTTACAATTTTTCTATCTTTCCTTTCAATAAATTGGACACAATTTTTATTTAACCTATTTTTCTGCAATGATTTTCTAAAAAGATTTGCTAAAACTTTATTAGTTTCGAATGCATCTGACCCCCCTCTTAGGATAGAGCAGTTTCCTGATTTAAGGCAAAGTGCTGCAACATCAGCCGTAACATTTGGGCGACTCTCGTAAATGATACCTATTATTCCAATTGGAGTGGTTACCTTTTTGATACTAAGACCATTGGGCCTTTTCCATTGTTCTAAAATTTTATTCAATGGACTTTTGAATTTTTCTATTTGTTTTATCGATTTTCTGATTTCTTCAATCTTTTTATCATCAAGAATTAATCGATCTAATAATTTTTTCTTTTTTGATTTATTTATGTCCCTCTTATTTGCGGAGAGAATTTTACTTCTCTCTTTAAAAAGTGACCTACTAAAATCTCTGAGAACCAAATTAATTTTTTTTTGATCAGCAATATTTAAATTTTTTTGTGCTTCTTTTGCTTTTTTACCTATATCTTTTAAATATTTCATAATTAAATTTTTACCATATCATCTTTGTGAACAATCTCTGATTTACTAGGATAACCTAAAATATTTTCTATTTGGTTACTTTGTAAACCTTTAATTTTATTTATTTCAACTGATGAAAAAGATGAGAGACCCCTAGCTAAATCAATACCATTTTCATTTACAATCAAAATATTTTCTCCCTTTTTAAAATCACCTATAACTTTGGTTATTCCTGCAGGTAATAAACTTTTACCATTTGACAATGCTTTTGCTGCACCAGTGTCTACAAAGATCTTTGCCGACGAACTCAAGGAGCTTACGATCCATTTTTTTCTTGCGTCAAGCGTAGATATTTTTGGAATAAAAGAAGTATATATTTTATCTTTTATCATTTTTCTTAATGGATTTAAATTTTGACCATTTGCTATAAACATTCTACAGCCGGAATTCATACATATTTTTGCAGCCTCTAATTTTGTTATCATTCCTCCTGATCCATAAGTATTAATATTTTTATTAGCTAAAGAATATAATTTTTTATCAATTTTTTTTATTTCTTTAATTAAAGTTTTATTTTTTTTTGAATTGTCATAAAATCCATCTACATCAGAAAAAATTATCAAGGTATCAGCACCAATTATCTGTGCTACTCTTGCTGCTAGTCTGTCATTATCTCCATACTTTATCTCTGTAGTTGCGGTAGTATCATTTTCGTTTACAACAGGTATTGCCCCAAGTTTAAATAAATTTTCAAAAGTCCTTCTAGCATTTAACGCCCTTCTTCTTTGTTCTGTATCGTCAGGAGTAATTAGAATCTGTCCAATATTAATTTTATTCTTATTAAATAATTTTTTAAATTCATCAACTAAATGAATTTGTCCTACGGATGCTATTGCTTGGCTCATTTCAAGTTTTATTTTACTCTTTTTAATTTTTAAATAACTTTGACCTAAAGCTATCGCACCGGAGGAAACTATTACAATATCTCTATTTTTTTTAATTTTTTTAATATCTTGAATAAGAGAGGAAAGCCATTTTTTTTTGAAAGCTCCTTTTTTATCAACAACTGTTGAAGACCCAAGTTTAAACACTATTTTTTTCGTATTATTTAATAACATTTTTCAATAATATTTTTTTAATATTTTTTAAGTCTTTATCTAAAAAAGTAGAAATTATTTCATACTTTTTTTTTATTTTATTTTTAAATATTCTTAATTTTTTATCTACTTCTTCCTTAGTTACAAGATCTGATTTATTAAAAACAATCAATTCTTTTTTTTTAATAAGTGAATCATTGTATTTTTCAAGTTCATTTCTAATTTTTAAATAATTTTTAATCAAATCTTCCTCTGTTAAATCAATAAGATGCAATAAAACTTTACATCTTTCTATATGTCTTAAAAATTTATCTCCCAAACCAACTCCTTTGTGTGCCCCTTCCACAAGCCCAGGTATATCAGCTAGCGTCATTTCTTTATTGTTTATAAAAGCAACTCCAAGATTAGGATTGATAGTTGTAAATGGATAACTAGCAATTTTAGGTTTAGCTCTAGTTAATGCAGATAGTAAACTAGACTTTCCTGCATTAGGTAAACCAACTATTCCAATATCTGCGATAACCTTTAACTGTAACCAAATCCAAAATTCCTCACCTATTTTTCCACTAGTTTTTTTTCTTGGAGCTCGATTGGTTGAACTTTTAAAACGCAAATTTCCAAATCCTCCTTTTCCACCAGATGCAATTAAGTATCTTTCTTTATTTTTTGTAAAATCATAAATTAAAGTATTATTGTCTTCCTCATAAACTTGAGTTCCTACTGGAATTTTTATAATTAAATCTTTTCCGTTAGCTCCGGTTTTATTTCTTTTACTGCCAGCCTTTCCAGATCCAGCTTTGAAGTGTTGAGTGTACCTAAAATCAATTAGAGTATTTAAATTACGTTCTGACTCAAAAATAATCGCTCCACCATCTCCACCATCACCTCCATCTGGCCCGCCAAATTCTATAAATTTTTCTCTTCTAAAACTAGAAGATCCAGGACCTCCATCACCGGCTTTAATATAAATTTTTGCTTGATCTAAAAATTTCATTTTGGAATATAAAATAACTTAAGTTATTTTTAATTTAATTGGGAACTACAGAAACAAAAGTTCTATTTAATTTAGATTTTTTGAACTTTACTTTACCTTTTACTAATGAAAAAATTGAATGATCTTTACCCATACCAACATTTTCACCTGGGTGTATTTTGGTACCTCTTTGTCTAACAATTATATTTCCTGGTATTACATTTTGGCTTCCATACCTTTTAACGCCTAGACGTCTTCCCTTACTATCTCGTCCATTTCGCGATGATCCACCAGCTTTTTTTGTTGCCATTGAAATTACCTATTTTTTTATAACTTTTTTAACTTTAACTTTTTTATCTTCAATTTTATCTTTTTCAATTTTTTGTGTAGGTTTAGTCAACTTTTTTTCAATTTTTGCTTCGGCAATTATTTTGCCTCCACCTGATAAAATTTTTGTTATCTGTACTTTTGAATGAGTTTGTCTATGACCATTTTTTTTTCTAGAATGTTTTCTTCTTCTTTTATGGAAAACTAAAATTGTTCTATCTTTAATATTATCAAGTAACTTCGCCTCAACAATAGCTCCATTAATATTTGGGTTACCAATTTCTGTATTTGTACTATCATTTAAAAGTAGCACATTTTTAAATTGAATGGTTTTTCCTTTTTCAATATTTAATTTTTCAACTTTTAAGATCTGGCTAGGAGAAACTTTATATTGCTTCCCACCTGTTTCTATAATCGCAAAAGACATAAATTGTGTTCCTTTAATTTTAAGGCAATATAACTTGAAAGATTTTCAAGTCAAGATTAATGATCTAAAATTGATCTTTTAAACTACGTAGTTTTTCAAAAATCTGTTCATCACTTGAATTATTCATATTAAGAATGTTTTTTATAGATGAATTATCACATCTAAGAAATATATTAGTTTTTACTTCTTCTTCTAAAGTTGTTGGGATGGTTGGCATTCTGTTATCATTTCTTTCTTTAACCCAATCTAACTTTTTAATAAGAAATTGATTATTTTCATCAAATTTCAAACAAAAATCTAAATTTTGTTTTGTATATTCGTGACCACAATATATTTTGGTATCTCCAGGTAAACTTTTAATTTTATTTATAGATAAAAACATTTCTTTAATTGTTCCTTCAAAAACTCTTCCACAGCCTAATGAAAAAAGCGTATCACCTGTAAAAATAGTTTTCTCATCTTCTGAATAAAAGGCTATATGACCTTTAGTGTGTCCTGGTACTGTGATTATTTTAAAATTAACTTTCCCAAATTTAAAAATTTCTCCCTCATCTAATAGAATGTCTATTCCAGGTATTCTATTTCCATCAGCTTTTGATCCAACTATTTTTGATTTATAATTCTTTTTTAATTCAATATTTCCAGCCACATGATCACTATGATGATGAGTATTTAGAATATAGTCAAGTTTTCCGTATTTTCTTTTTATAATTTTATTAACTTCGTCAAAATCTGAAGGGTCAACTATACCTACTAAATTACTTGTTTTGTCATTAATTAAATAACTGTAGTTATCACTCAAACATGGAATAATATCTATAATCATCTTCAGCTAATTAAAAAAATTCCTACTTCTGAGAATAAGTTTTTATATTCTAGATTTGACAAATTTATTTTTGAAATTTTACTTTTATTAATACCTAATATTTTTTCTAATTTTATCTTTTTGTTTATACAAAAATGAAAAAAATCTTTTATGGAACACATATGCAAATTAGGTGTATTATACCAATTGTATGGCAAAGATTTTGTTATTGGCATTTTTCCAAACAATAATAAATTTGTTCTAACCTTCCAGTATCCAAAATTTGGAATAGAAACTATTGAAGCCTTACCTATTCTTAATAAATGACTCAAAACATTTTCTGGATTATAAAAAGCCTGAAGAGTTTGACTTAAAACTACATAATCAAAAGATTTATCTGGGAATTGGTCAAGTTCAGTCTCTGCGTTTCCCTCAATTACAGACAATCCTTTACTAATACAGATTTTAACTTTTTCTTCCTCAATTTCTAAACCTCGAACATCAATCTTTTTCTCTTTAGATAAAAATTCCATTAAAGTTCCATCTCCACATCCAACATCAAGAACTCTTGAATTTTTTGGTAATAAGTCAGC
>MDTB01181790.1_pt1 | contig 18257 bp, 13 predicted proteins | sample 811161 | NCBI WGS metagenome assembly MDTB01 (sample SAMN05326650, study PRJNA326480) | marine metagenome | isolation source: seawater | place: Mediterranean Sea | collected 2009
AAAAAATAATGGGAATACAGTGGTTTATCCTGATACATCTGATGACGATCAATTTGCTCTTAGAACTGTTTTAATGGGCGATGATACTACATACGGTATTACACTATTTAAAGGGTATGAAGTTATTCGAAATCAATTTTCTAAATTACAATATTATAACTTAGACCCAAATAATTTGTCGTATGATACCTCAAAAATGTACATGTTTCCCCAAAAATATGCATTGGTTCTTGAGGCGAATTATCGGTTGAATGAATCTGATTCCATTGGTGCTGAAGTTTTATTTCAAAATCGTAAGGTTAGTTTAGATAGTTTAAATCAATCCCAGGTTCAATCGTTACAATCATCACACCCAACGGAGTTATCAAATTATCTTAATTGGATTCAAAATATAAATGATGGTCAGTTTTATGCAAATCAATATATGGTGATTTCTTCTGTTGGTTATGAAAAATATTTTTCACGTCATGTATTAAAACTATCGTTATCTTACATTCACCTTATAAACCCATCTCAAACTCAACAAGGCATTGATTTTTACAATGCATTGGGCGTTGAATCCAATCAAACTGACTGGACAGATACGTATCGGTTTTTAGGATCTTTTACGTATCTTTATTACCTAACTGAGGATCAGTCACAGAGTATCGGGACCATATTAGGGTTCTTAGGCTCTGGTATTGGAGGCTCTGCCTTTTATGGTATCACTTTCGAAGAAAGTTTGACGTTTGGTATCGGTGTTGAATACATTAAATATTTATCCGACCTTTCGTTTGGAACCAGCGATCAAGGGGAGCAAATTGTAAATGTTGATGAGCTTACGTACCGCTCAGGATTACAGTATATATTTTAATTTTGAAAACAATGAAACTTTTTTGTGATTTCTTACGATATTTATTGTGAGAAGGATACAATGGCATTAATTTCTAATTCAACATTTTCTAATAACGATCAGTTAAGCGTTAGATCTACACCGCTTTGGAAAGATAGGTTTAATGTTCAAACGTTGCGAGGTTTAGTTGCAAAATATCCTGAGCAAGTTCAGAAAATTTTAGATGACTCTAACCTTCGATTAACTTTTAATTTATCTGAAAATGAGGTTCATCAACTTCGTTCAATCAAAAGTCAATATGATATGGATTTCCAAATTGCCTCAGCGCTTCATGTCAGTGATAACATTGGTGATCAAGCGTTAGGTATCGCATCTCGACAGATTCAAGATTATACTAAAACAAACCCAAATGCATTAAATAACCCAGAGATGGTTCCATCGATTGTTTATCAAAATGTGATACGGTCTGTTGAATTGTTAACAAACCCTCGTTCAAGTTCAATTGAAAATTCTCTAATCGCCTACAGTGATGATCCGGCATCTCTAAATGGCACATCGTTAGTATCAAATTCTTTGGCGTCTTATAGCGTTTCTGATGGTTCTTCAAATAGTCACGATGGTTTGACTCAAGATGATGCTTCTGACACTGTGCTAAAAACAATGGCAATCCGTGACTTAAGAACTGAACACATTCAACCAATTGATCAAAGCGGGAGTTGTTTGTTTCATTCTATTCACCATCAACTGATTCGTTTAGGTAAAATTTCAGGGGAATTCAATCGTTCGGATTCACGACTTAATATTTGTACCGATGATCAAATCATCGATGATAAGAAGAAAATATTAGATTTTATTTTTGAAGACAATGACAACTTAGAGTGCTTTTTGGCGCTTTTTAATAATTTTGATCATGTTGCTCTTAGAGCTGAATTGGAAACCTACTTTTTAAGTCCTAGTTATTGGCGAGGAGAAGTTATTGCGAATATTTTAACTGAGCATTCATTGCGATATTATGCGCACCAATATAATGTAAATATTGCGGTTGTTTCTGAAAATAAAGACCATGTTGATGTTTACCAATCCAATAAATCGAGAGAATCTTCACCATCGCCGGAACAACCACTTCAATCTGATTGGGTCACCATTATTCGTACACTGGGTGGTAGTCATTTTGAATCAGTCATTATTGATGACTGATTTGCAACGTTAGTTAGATTTAACAATGTTTTGTGTCTCTTTTGAAGATGGTGTATTTTTGGTATAATTTCCAACATGAATTCAGATAAATCATCTATAACACTTGGGCTGATTGGTTTTGGTAATGTTGGCCAAGGCGTTCATTCCATTGTTAAAACAAATCAATCGACCATCCAAGATCGATTGGGTCAGTCTGTAGATATTAAAACCATTTGCGTTCGCGACATTAAAAAGTATGAAGGTAAAGCGAATGGTGCTAAATTAACCACTGATGTAAACGATATTTTTAATGACCCTGATATTGATATTGTTGTGGAGGTTATTGGTGGTGAAAAACCCGCCTATGATTATATTACCCAAGCTTTGAAACATAAGAAATATGTTGTCACTGCAAATAAAGAGCTAATTGCAAAACATAAAAAAACGTTTTTTGAGTTGGCTAGAGAAAACGATGTTGATATATTCTTTGAAGCATCTGTCGGCGGTGGTATTCCGATTATTAAATCATTTAAAGTTGGGTATTCTGCCAATCAAATTGAATCTGTTTACGGTATTTTAAATGGTACAACGAATTTTATTTTGACAAAGCTATTTGAAGATAAGCAGGAATTTGGTGAGGTCTTAAAAGAAGCGCAAGCGTTAGGTTTTGCAGAAGCTGATCCAACGGCTGATGTTTCAGGTCTTGATGCTGCTTATAAAATCGTTATACTAACTGCGGTTGCATTAAAACTTAATGTTCAAATTGATGATGTTTATTATGAGGGTATTGATAATCTTCAATTAAAAGATATTCAGTATTTAGATGATTTAGGTTATCGTGTTCGTTTAATTGCCAAATCAAAGCGTTTAAGTGATGGCGTATTTGTTGCCGTTTATCCGACAGCTATTCCAAGTGATCATCCATTAGCAACAGTCCGCAATGAATTTAATGCCATTTTTTCGACTGGTAATATGGTTGGTGAATCTATGATCTATGGCAAAGGTGCGGGTAGTTTACCGACTGGGTCGGCTGTGATGTCCGATATTTTAGATATTGCGTTTGATATATACACCCACCATTCAAGTCGAAATTTAGAAACTAAAATCGCTGATTCGAACGTTGTTTCAATTGATCAAAATCATTCCCAATTTTACCTAAGGCTGTCAGTTAAAAATGAAACTGGGGCACTTGAACAAATCAGTGCGGCCTTTAAAGAAAAAAATATAAATATTCGTAGTATTATTCAAAAAGAACACCAAGAAAATACCGCACAGCTGGTTATTTTATCCGATGTCACTTTGGAAGAGACGTTTAATCAATTAACAATGTCGATACTTGATTTTGATGTTGTCGACGCTATCGAAGCTATTATTCGCGTGGGACTTTAGTGCCCATTAAACTGATTATTGGTTTAGGAAATCCAGGGGAACAATTTACGAACACTCGTCATAATATTGGGTTTAAATTTATAAATGCAATACTGAAACATTACGACGTCCCAAAAAAAGTATCCTTAAAATCGCACCTCTATCAAATTAACGTTAAAAATGAGTCCATATTATTAATTAAACCTCAAACTTTTATGAATCTTTCGGGTCAAGCAACTCAAGCTGTGATGCACTATTATAAGATTGAACCTTCAGAAATTTGTGTGGTTACCGATGATCTAGACGTCGCATTTGGTAGAGTAAGGATTCGTCAGAAGGGTGGGGCCGGTACACATAATGGCATGAAATCAATGATTCAAACCATGGGTACACTTGATTTTTTAAGAATTCGGTTGGGTATTGGCCCTAAAGCCGAGTATATGGACGCTAAAGATTATGTTTTACAAAACTTTTCTCAGGATGAGCAATCTAGAATACCCCATATGTTAGATCAATTGGTGGGTGATTTTCTTGATTACATTGATCAGCCAATTGATATGATCATGAACCGTTTAAATCCAAAAGAGTATTGATCGTTTAATTAACTCACCCATGTAGAGCATCGTTTTATGAAACGATGTTAATAAATAGCATATTCTGGGTATAAATAACTAGGGTAGGGATATGCTAACTGGTAAACAATATTTAAATTTAGATGATCTTCAGCAAAATCAAGACAAAAAAAAAGCTGAACGGATTCAAAAAAAGAAACATCTTAAATCGTTTGTAGACCAACTTTATGGTCGTTTTTCGGATCTTCATAATCGTGTTGGAGACCAAATGGACACCATTATGCTGGATAAAGAAAAGCGAATGAACTTTTTAAAACTTATTTATCAAAAATTAAAAGCCAATAACCAATCAGTTGATAAAGAGAGTTTAAAGGTATTCTCTAAACTGATGCAATCTTTCACGAATGTCAAAACAGTTGAAACTGTGTTACAACAAGATGTTTCAGACGTTGATCAACGTAAATTTTGTCAATCAGTGCGTCCTTTTTTTGATCAGTTGAAAGACATTTATAAATTGGAATTGTCGAAAAATCAACGCGTCATATTAGTGTCAAATAATCCGAACTTAACCGTTAAGTTTAATTTGGACCAATTAAAGATTTTAAACTTGGCGAAGGGCACGAAATCTATCATGTCGTTTAATTTTAATACCAATCGCATGCTGGTTAATGATCAACCAGTGAATGCTTTTCATCTTTCAATTGTCACTGTCATGATTAATTTAATTGAAGATTTATTACAAAAAGGGAAATTTGAACTACGGGCGTAATTTAAGGAATTATTATGAGTGTTAATTTAAATAAACAACAACCAACAATAAAGACTTCATCCCCAACACAGAGTTCTTCTCAAACGTTGGCAAGTAGTATACAGACTAGTTCAGGTAAAATGGTAAGACAAGCTCATGATAATATATGTAACAGTTTACAGGCTTCTCATCCACCCAGTGGAGAGGTCTTAGCACAATTTACGACCAGTCTTTCAAGTGGGAAACTATCAGAGGCGGCTTCTTCTGGACTTGGTTTGGTAGCACAATCTTATTTTGATGCCGATTCTAGCGTTGTTGCAGATAATATTCAAACATTGTTTACAAAGGGGTTTTCAGCGGAGTCATTGAATGATATCGGGTTTAATGTTGCGACCCATGTTGCAAAAAATGCGCTTGATGGTGTACTAGAAAGTAATCTTGGTGTAAACACCGACGATATTCAAAACCTTTTTTCAATTGCTACTGATGCTTTCAAAGCTGGTGGGTTTAGTGTTACTTGGTCATAATTTTTACTTTTTAATTTCATTTTAAATAGAGCTGTTTAACTTCTAATTAATGTATAGTACACTCTTTTTGTGTATAAGATTATTTCTTCCTCTTCTTGTAGTGACTGGTCTTTTTTACTGTATCGTAATACGGTGCAGAGTTTTATGAATTCGATGTGTTTTTATCTTCAACAACTTAAGTTGCCCACGTTTTTTATAACGGTTCCTACAGCGTTACTTACTTCCAAAAATGATGGTATTACAAAAGCAAGGCTCATGGTTGGGGTTGGGTTATTTAATGCCTCAATTTTTATGATTGTTAATAAATCTGGTGCTATATCAGCCGCTCAATTTCAATTATTAGTGAATGTTAATTCGATTATGACCAATGCATTCTTTTTGCCAGTTGTGTGGGACGGGTCATTAAGTAAAGTACAGTTTTACAAGAGCTCTGAATTTAAGCAATGTGATCCGGATACGCGTCACCAATTAGATAACATATTAAGATCTCAATTGATGGCGGAATTTCTTTTTTCATCGACCGCTTCTGTTGCTGTATTTGCTTTTATGTCATTAACGTCAACTCATTCATCGAATGTGTCTCTGGTAATAAAATCCAATCTTTGTTTAATTAAATCGGCGTTGTTTGCTGTTGCGCAACTAATTCTAAAAAATAATCATCAGCAACTTCAGCAAGGGTCTCAGACAGTGCAAGATTTAGTGTCTGAACATATTCGAAATGTGCTTTATGAACATGTTGACGGAGCGGTTGTGTATTTAAATGATTTTTTCTGGTCGAGTATGGTCTATAATATGTTACTTATCGGTTATTCGCTAGCAGCAAAATTTCAGAATTGTAATGGTCCTTTAGGCCCTAATGGTGAGCCAACATGCATGGGGCAAGCGGTTTATGATGGTATCCTCAATTATCTGCAAATTTTATTTAACTCTTGGGTGGCTGTTTCTTTTCTAAAAAAAGGTGTAACAAATGCACAATTTGAGTTTCCTATGGCGAATCGAATCAATGATTGGGTAGCAGCTACTTTTTGCCAGCCCATATATGCCCGATTTGTTTCTCCACAAAAAGTTACGCCAAATGACTATGACTTTAGCTGTTACTCTGATGAGGAATGCAAGGTTTAGCTATTTTTTCGTTTAATTTTTATTTCTGATATGAATTGTTTTAGTTAAAAAATAATATGTCGCTGACCATTTAAAAATGATCATTTGATGTCACTTAACAATAACCATCGGTATGTATTTTTTTGACTGATACCTGAATTTTTTTATTTGGTTTATTTTTTTAACAATACTATTACATAAACATTTTCGAAATTTGGAATATTATTATTCTTATTGCGTTAATTATGCTTTTCATATTGAATTTTTATAAAATTAAAAGTAAAGTAGTTAAAACTCCTCAAAACATAAAAATGACTATAATCTAAACTAATCTGTTGTTATAGATATATTTTTGAAACTTATGATCAATCAATTAATACACACAACTAAAAGCTATTATTTCAATTCACCATTAAAACGCCTAACCGCGGGGTCTCGACAGTTGTCTTCAGTATTGAATTCAAGGCTTAGTAAGGGTGCTACCCCGTCTTTTTGTCCAGTCAAAACTCCTAGTGTGGGATTGACACAGGTTTCAAGCTTATATACAGCATCAACACTGTCTCCTCATTTAATGTCCGCACCTTGTGCCCATTATTCAATTGAGGGGCAATATGAATTAGATCCTCCTGACTCAGATCAACAAAAATTCGAATCACTTAAAATTAATTCAGCCGATATTCGTGATATTACCAATCGATGTTGGAATCCAACAAATACTGAAACCAGTTACCAGCCTGACTATCTGACACTCAGACCATTTCAATTGTCAGATAATGATCAGAATGTCGTTAATCAGTTATCCGACCTTGCTTATTTTGGTGCAGATAAAATGCATCAACATACATTTTCTTCGGCGCTTAAGTTCATCGATGCCCGACATTTTTATCAGGTGCTTTATCATTGTGTTGATGATTACCTAAATGAATCAAACGATGATATGAAAACAAAAAAAGCTCAAGCGCTAAACGATGCGTTTATTGCGATTGGTTGGTTAGAAAAATATTGGTTGTTTCAAGGATTTAAACAAAAAAATAAAGTAAATTTTATCGTTCCAGAAGTGATTTCAAAGCCTTATTCATTGTTAGCGGTCCTCTTTGGGAATCAAACTGAGTTTTTATATTATGGTCACTATGTCGGGGCATCTTGTAGTAATATGCAGGCCATGCGTGACATGATGATGACGGTTGATTTTAAAAGTACAGAATCAATTTCAAAATGGCTGATATCTTTTGATGCGTTATACGATGTTCAATCGATTTATGATTCAAGTTTGGGTGGTGAAGATCCAGATTCAGTCTTACAGTCAGACCGAACCTTTCGGTTTATTCATCTGGCAATGGAAATGGTATTTAGCCGTGATATTTCAATAATTCGTTCATTAATTGATCAAGGGCTATCATCAACAGGTCTCGAACAAAAAAGATGTATTCTAGATGCGCTTGAGTTATTAAAGCAAACAGAAGCTGACATGCATGCTGTATTTAAAACATTACCGAAAGTATCTTTGCCAAAGCATTATAACTCTTTTGTCCGTCCGTTTATTGCGGGGACATTTGGGAAAAACTGTGGAACTGTTTACCATGACAATGGAAAGTTTTTTGTGGGGTGTGGTGATGAGTCTTATTTTGATGCTCATACAGCTGTTTTATATAAAGGAAAATGGAAGCAACATGTTGGCCAAACAGGTGCCCAAACATCGGCACGAGTGATATTGGATATGTTTTTTTCATTAGCAACGAACGCACTTAAGACTCCGGTTGATCCTGATTTGATTCGCTACATCATGACAGATGATCAAGCAAGAATTCAATCTTATATTAAAAACTATCAAGGGGACCCGTTAACACTACAGCTCACGCTTTTTCGTGCAACTTGTCGACCGCCTAATCATAATCATCAAATCGTTGAGGCTTGGGAAACGTCCAAAAAATGGATGTCGCATATATTTAAGGATAATGACAGCGTGAATGCCTTGATTGAAGGTCAGATGTGGGCACTGAAGCACCGAGTTCTTCATTACCGGTATGTCCACGCTTACATTAATGAGTTTTCTGCTCCTACAAGCCAGGAACGAGGCATTGCTACCGGTGGGACTCAAACCTATGATTTCTTACCCAATGTAACTGCAAATATTATCGCTGATATTCGCCAGGTTATGTCACATTTAACCAATGAATCGGATGTTATTAAATGGGAACAGGAGCTTCTGCCCTATGAAAAAACATCGAATCAGATTCGAGTGAAGTCAAAATTAATTGCACAAGATGAGAAAAATAAACGTATTTAGTTTTCTTAATAATGGTTATGTTAACGTCTGAAATATGCGAAAGATTTTATTTGGAAAATTTATGTGTGATCAACAATGATAGGTCCAGATACTGGATCTGTAACGCCCAATTCTTCTGATAAGACCTCCAATTTGTCTCGAATTGAATCTAATAATTGGATCATTTGAGGTCTTGCTTTGGCAATATGATCTTCTGATTCCCAAACGCCAACTGAACAACATGTGTTTTCACCTGTCTTTAAAACGAAACTTTGAATTAAACCGTCAAATTCAGTTGCTTCCGATAACACTGCAACTAAATTATCAAATTCCCCTTCTTTAGCTTGAAAACGAACAACGTTTGAAAATTTCATGATGACCTCCTAAATATACCTTATTTTACACTACGTAAGCATTAAGCTGCGAGGAAATTTAAATATTGTGGATCAACTTTTTTTTCTGATATGTGGTTATATTCTTTATTAGCTGGGGGTGTTTGATTACTTATAAATACATGGTCTGGTTCAGGTGTCGATGTCTCTATTAATGCTCCCATATATAGTTTACAAACACATTCTAATTGATGGTTTGTTAATATTGTGGGATTGACGCGCATGGTTCGATCTTCTTCTGTCAGTTTTAATGCAATTCCTTGAATTGGTTTATTTATAAATTTTTCATAATTAAAGTGCGGACTGTTTTCAATTAATTCATTTGTAACACTTATATTTTGACGAGTTCCTTCTGAAAATAAACGTTTTTTATAGTAAATCGCAGTTTCTGCTGACTTAAATTCAATGGCGATCATACTTCCTAAACCTCGTACATCTTTAATGCTTTGATTATGATCCTGACAGTGACGCAAGGTTTTTAATAGTGTTGCTCCAATGACTGTCATTTGATCTTCTAAATGGATGTCTTTGTAGTAATCCAGGGTAGCATTTGAAATGGCCATAGCAAACGGATTTCCTCCCCAAGTTGACCCATGTGTTCCTGGAATTAAGGCATCGCCAATGGCTTTTCGTACCAGTACCATTGATACGGGTAATACAGGATTAATGGCTTTTCCTAATGTAATAATATCTGGTTGGCAATTTCCTTCAAAGTGGGGGTGTGAGGATGCGAAAAATGGCCCTGTTCGATGCCCACCAGTTTGAACTTCATCTGCTATGAATAATGCGCCATATTGATCACAAAGGGTTCTCGCATGTTCAAAAAATTTGGCAGTTCCAACTTTTACGCCACCTTCTCCTTGAATGGGTTCTACTAAAAAAGAACTGACACGATTTCCAAAGGTCTCAAATAATACGCTCAATGATTCTAAATTATTAAACTCAGCCATTTCAAATTGACGTTGATTGGTTGCAAACCCTTCATTCATCATGGGATCTTCATTGCCAGCAATAACTTCAATGGTTCGTCCATGAAAGTTTCCTTTACAGGTAATGGTAATTTGTTGATCATCTGCAATTCCTGTGGTTATAAATTTATATCGTCGGGCAACTTTTAGGGCCCCTTCAACAGCTTCCACACCGCCATTTGCGGGAATTATCTGCACAATTCCATTTTCTGGATGTGCCAGAGTATTTTCCGCTAAATCTGAGTATCGTTTCGCTACGATTGGTAATTCTTCGTTATAAAATGCTCGCGATGGATGAAATGCCTTCCCATCATCAATAAATTTACCAATTGCCTTAATGATTGGCTTTGCGTTGTGGCCACCAGTCACCGAACTGTAGGCAGCGCAATTATCAAATAGCACTGTTTTTCCATCAGATACAAATGGTCCGGCAGCATGTTTGACAACAAAGGGGATGATGCCACCATAATTATTCACTAAATATGTTTTTGATGATTCAATGCTATCTTTAGTGGTATCAACCCCCAGTGATTTATCTGAAAATTGGCGAGAATAACGGTTTAATACCAAGGGTATCCTCCGCAATAGGTTTGAACGTCCATTTGAATTCAGTTTTGATGCTAGCATATTAATCACCTTTAATTAAAATTTAAATTATTGGGCTAAAATTTGTTGAATATAATTATATTAGTTGGAATGGGCGGCTTTGTCTATTATTTGGATGTCATGACCCAAACGCCATCCCAGTTTTTCATTTTTTTTGATTTAAGAATTTCACATCGCTCAATATACATTTTGGCACATATGTCATCTGGATTTGCTTTTAGTACATTTTTAAATTGTTTAATTGCTTTTAACCAGTCTCCTTTTTTATAGAGCTCAAAGCCGGAATTGAACATCCCTAATGCGTCTACCATATTTGGAAATGTGGCGTCAGTGTGGTAATCCAGTACTTCATAAACACCTACCGGTTCTGTTTTTCCTTTTACAACAACTTTGTCGATTTCGCGTGTTTTATAAGTTGCTTTTAAAGCATTGAATGTAAATTCTGAAATCAATATCCGGGCACCATATTGTTTACATGCACTTTCAAGTCGCGCTGCCAGGTTAACACCGTCACCAATAACTGTATAATCCATCCGTTTTGGTGACCCAATATTTCCAGATACGATTGAATCTGTATTAAGTCCCATGCCATGATCTAAACATAATAGTCCTGCTTTTTTTCTTGGTGCATTAAATTCATTTAATTTGACCATCATATCAATCGCGGCTCTGACGCCTCGATCTGGATCATCATCGTGTGAGATTGGGGTTCCAAAAATGGCCATCATCGCATCACCAATAAACTTATCGAGCATGCCATCTTCTTTTTGAATGCAGTCGACCATGACTGTGAAATACTCATTTAATAAAGCAACCGTTCCTTGGGCACCGAGTGTTTCAGTAATGGTTGTAAAACTTCGAACATCAGAGAATAATACGGTACCTACACTTTGCTTTCCACCCAATAAGTCATCACCACCATCCATTAACTGTTCGGCAAGTTCGGGGTTCATGTAACGTGACATCGTTGATTTCATTCGTTTTTCATCGCTAATATTTTCAATCATGATCATTGACCCCACTTTGTGTTCCTCATGATCTTTTTCTGTAATGAGTGGGTAAATGGTGATATTCGCTGATATTTTTTCATTATTAAAATGAAGCTCAGTGTCTAAAAATTCAAGATCTCTAAATTTGGGTAATATGTTTTTTTCTTCGAGATCATTTTCATCTTCTGGGGTTTCAAGATCATCTAATTTTTCGACAATCCAGCTATTTTTTTCAACTAAAATTTCATTAATATGATTACCTAAAACTTCGGATTTACGTAATTTCATCAAATGCAGCCCTGCTCGATTGCATGTGGTAATATGGCCATCCTCATTGACTGTAATAACAGCATTTTTCATGCTTGCTAAAATGCTCTCAGTGTAATTTTTCATGTTTTGTACGTCATCGAAGAGCGTTGCGTTTTCAATGCCAACTGAAATTTGAGATGTGAATGCTTCTAACCTTGCCTCATCTTCACGATTAAATGTTCCTCCTCGTTTATTAAGTACTTGCGTTACCCCAATAATCTTTCCAGTTTTGTTTCGTACCGGCATGCATAAAATTGATTGTGTGAAATAACCGGTTTGTTTATCAAAACTGGGGTTAAATCTTAAATCGGCGTATGCATGTGGAATGTTGATCGATTTACCTGTTGTAAACACTGTGCCGGCAATTCCAACACTATTTGGGAACCGAATCGATGTTTTTCCGAGTCCTTGACCGATTTCAGTAAATAATTCATTTGTTTTTTCGTCATTAATAAACAATGTTGAGCGATCTGCATCCAACATTTTTGTAATTGTTTCCATAATTTTTTGCAGTAATGGTCCAATTTCAAGTTCTGAGGATACTTTTGAAACGACATCTAGGAATTCAAGTTCTTGTTGTCGAGATGCCTCAATTTCTTCAATTATGACATTGTTTTGAAGCGTTGTTGCGGCTTGTTGTGTCATTGTTTCTAATATTTTTAGGTCACTTTTTGTGAAACTTCCTTTGTTTTTATTTAATACTTGAGCAACCCCTATTTTTTCCCCTTTTAATGAAAAGATGGGGCAACAAATCATGCTTTTTGTTTTGTAACCGGTACGCTCATCAACGTCTCGATTAAATCGGTCATCGCTATAAGCATCTTTGATAATGACACTTTCGTTATTTATAAATGCCCAGCCGGCGACTCCACGATTATTGAGCATTCGAATCTCTCTTTTAAAGTTTCCCTGTGCTACTCTGGAATACAGTTCCCCAGTTCTGGCATCATTTAAAAATATAGTGCCTCGATCTGCATTTATTGTGGTGGTTGTTATTTCAACCAATCGCTCTAAAGCTTCGTCTAATGATGTAGATGCCGCTAAATCATTGGTTAGTTTTAATAGTAGTTCAGAAAATTGTTGTGTTTGTTCCTTATTCATTGCTGATCCTAAGTGTTAATCCTCAGTATAATCTTCGATCGAAATCAATGAATCTTTATTTATTGGATTGAGTTTTTTCTAATTTATGACGAAGTTTATGAATTGTATCTTTGTAATGATTACGAAGTTTGTTGTACTCTAACTTTTGGTTGTATTTAAGATTATCAATTAACAATACTTTTTTGCTTAATTCCGTTCTAAGTTTTTTAATTGTTAATTTATACTCGCGCTCTCTTAACTCGGTTGTTTGTTTGACTTTTGTGATTGCTTCATGGGCTTTTTTATTATGCTTTTCTAACTTATTTCGTAATGAGGACACACTATGCTGTAAGTTTTTTGTTTCAATGGATGAATCTGCAGTAATTTCTTCAATGGTTGTTTGTTGTTTAATTTCTTTAATTTCAAGTTCTTTTCTAAGCGTGTCAATGGTTGTACGTAAATGAGAAATTTCCATATTTGAAGCAGATACTGCAGATTGAATATTGGTTTCTTCATTGGCATATTGTTTTTCTAACTCTTCACGTAAGGATTGGGTGTTACTTTTTAAGTATTTAATTTCCACTTGTGCATCAGCAATGGCTTTTTGAACGTTTGTATCTTCAATCATTTGCTGTTTTTCTAATTCATTACGTAATGTTTGAACATTATTTTGCAATTGTTTGATTTCTATATGAGATTCAGATAAAGCTCGTTGGACATTCGCTTCTTCTAATTCACGCTGGTTCTCCAATTCATTTCTCAGTGATTGAATATTACTTTTTAAATGTTTAATATCGATATTTGCCTCAGCTAATGCTGATTGGATTCGGTCTTCTTCTCCAATTTGTTGCTTTTCTAGCTCATTTCGTAATGTTTGGATGTTTTGTTTGAGTTGTTTTATTTCATTGGTTGCTATTGCAACAGCTTCTTGAATTCGACCTTCTTCTCCGATTTGTTGTTTTTCAATGTCATCTCGCAATGTTTGGATATTGTTTTTTAAATGTTTGATTTCAATGTTTGCATTGACAACAGCTCGTTGGATGCGGTCTTCTTCGCCGATTTTTTGTTTTTCTAATTCTTCTCGTTGGGTTTGAACATTATTTCTTAGTTGTTTAATTTCTATTGTTGCATCTGCGATAGCTTTTTGAGTGCGTTCTTCTTCACCAATTCGGCTTGTTTCTAATTCGTTTCTAAGTGATTCTATATTGGCTTGTAGGTTTTTGATTTCTACTGATTTATCTGCGGTTGCTTTTTGAATCATTGTTTCTTCATCGATGGATTTTTTTTCAATTTTCTCTCTTAGTGTTTCAATGGTTCGCTTGAGTTCGTTATTTTCTCTTGATATATCTGTGATTGCTTTTTGAACATCGTTTTCTCTTTGATCTGATTCATTTTCAAGTTCATTTCTGAGGATTTCAATTTTTTTCTTTAATATTTGATTTACTACATTCCCTTTCGCTAATGCTTTTTGAATGCGGTCTTCCTCTCCAATACGACTAACATTGTTTTCGTCTCTTAATTTGAGAATGGTTTGTTTAAGATTTTTAATCAAAGCCTGGTGATTATTGTTAACCCGAGAAATTGCTGTTTCTTTCTCGATTAAATTTTGTTGTAGTTTGTCCCTAAGTTTACTAATCGTAATACGTAAATTTTCACCTGTATGGGCATCGTTTAATTGTTGGGTTCTTGTGCTTTTATTTTCGCTTTTCATTTATAAACGTCTTAACATAACTTGCCCATCCGACTAAGAGGCATACTATTCCGAACCATGGGATCGTTTTATATAATGATACACGTTCATTGATTTCAATTGAAGAGGTTAATATTTTTGGTGCTGTTTGATGTGCATATGATAGTATATTTCCTGAATGCCCAATAATTGCTGATTGACCGTAGTTTGCAGATATTATGACCGGTTTTTGAAATTGTGCGGCATATACCATGGCAAATTTACGAAGTTTTTCACCGGCAGAACTATCATTAAACCAAGCATTGTTAGCTAAAATTGCAATCATATCTGCAGATGATTGAAGCATAAAAGATTCATAGATTCCTTCTAAACAGATCAGTACTTGAATATTAGTATTATCCATGACCATTGATTCATTTGTGGTGCCTTTTTTAAAGTCGTTGAACAAAAACTTTTTTGGTATTATTTTGCTAAACAATGATCGAAGGGGTAAGGTTTCACCAAATGGCATTAATTGTTGTTTTTTATAGGTTTTATATGTGTTATTTGGAGATAAGAAAATGCTCCCATTTGACAAACCATCTTCAAAGATAAATGAACCAAATAGTATGTGCGCGTTTTTAGTTTCTGCTTGCGCTATTAATTTATTGAAGAAAGGGGTTTGATTGATAGTTGTTGGAATAATTGTTTCTGGTAGTATGATGAGATTTCCAGTAGTGGTTTCAAGCATGTTCAAATAGGTTTCTTCAATGGATGGCCAATGGTTCTGATTTATTTTATCTTGTTGTTTTATACTGCTTTGAATAACTGATACATTTAGTGATGTCGGAGTAAGTTTTTTTGGTGATTCTAGGTATAAACACCCACAAGCAATAATTAATAATGTGACCATATGTTGATACGTTTTATGTTTAACAATTTCGATTATTAATACATTAACTATGGTGATTATGATTCCAGCGCCTACAACACCAATGATGGAATAAATGGGTAGCCAATGAACCAGCTCTGACAATGAAAAGCCTAAGTTTCCATTCGTATTGCCATACACCCCCATACTTTTAATTTTTTCAACCATAAAGAACACAATGGGTAGCCCTAAGTATGCGTCTTGTTTGATTTTTTTTGATATCTGGAAAAGTAGGGCGCCCCCAATCCCATAAAATGATGCAAAGTAAAGGCTACAAGCGATCCATAATAGACTCGCAATTAATCCATTTGAATGTGCTGATAATTCAAGTAAAAACCCATGGCTAATGGCCATATAAATAAGCCCCCACCAAAATAATGTTGTTTTGTTCCATTTTATAAATCCCAGTGGCACCAAACTAATTAAAATTCCTATTCCAACGTACTGGTAACACCATGCGGAAAGTATCGCTGAGATTATAAGATAGTAACGAGCCATGATTTTATTTTAGCCGAGTCTTCAGGCTGAAAAAGTGATGTGTCATTTTGCCCACTTAGCGGTGGGCGATTGGAAATTATTTCAACCGATTGAATATCAGAAACTAAATCTTGCGTATTGTTTTCATCGGTTCCTTTTGATGTGATGATTGAAAAATATAAAATGTTTCCTGATATGTCGATCTCACTGATTGGAATTGTAAATGAAATGGTATTCGTCGTTACCTTATAGTCATTAATCGACACGTTATTTGATTCGTAAGCAAAATGTTCAGCGTCTGTATTTGTTGATTCTGAAAAAGGGCCTTTTGTTAATGTTATATCGGTTGATTTTAATGTTAAAATACCGCCCCAGCTTTTAAAATATTTCGAATAAAAATCTTGAAACCCGCTTCCCCCACTGATTGTATCTAGTGTTGTTTGATTGACAGATTCCCCTGGAATGAAAAAATAATTGCTTGATAAACTAGTATTAAGTTCAAATGATGTCGTGCCATATACGATGTAGTAATTATAATTTAAAAAATTAGGAGACGATTGAAATGTAATTGCAAATGTTACATTTTGTCCGGCTGTTTCTTTTAATGTCACTGTTTTTGCACAGCCAAACCCTAGCACTAATATAATGCCCAAAAATATTAATCCTAATGATTTAACGCTGAACTGATTCATCGTCAAAAACTCCTTCTAGTCGAAATGATTCATATTTATTACTTGTAAACCCAACATTATTTGCAGGAAATGCATTTATCGTAAATTGAAATCGATATTCTTCCAATAGTCGATTGTAGATTAATGTCAATTTACGTTCATGTAAGTCTTTGGTTAGAGTTAACGTTTGCAATTGGTAATCTTGATTGTAACGTGGTGAATATGTGAAATATGCTTTGAATATCCAGCGATCTTGCCATCGACTACTGGTTGAGCCTGATATAATATGATTTAAGTTGATGATTTCACCATTATTAAGATCGTAATTGGCTTGAATTGATGTTTCAAACATTTTTGACGGCGTGATATCAAATCGGCTAACTAGTGGGGAAAACTTATGTTGTTGTAAGAGGTATGTTGTTCTAATTAAACTTCGAAACACTTTATTTGGACGGATTAATAATTCGTATTGATTGTCTAACTGATAATTTACAATCCAGTTATAGCCCGTTGAATAACTCAATGAATATTTAGAAGGGGATTGAAGATACAGTGTCACTTTTTCTTTTAATTCATTTTTTTCAATTTGCTCACGTTCATCAAAGTAAAATGGGGTGTTTCCATCGGTTGGTACCCATGTTCTTGTGTGGGAAGTGTTGGTTTGTAAAAATGAAAAACTATCGGTTTGATAATTCGTGTTATTTCCAAATGTGAAGGTTTGATCGCCACTACCATAATAATATTGGTTGTAAAATGTTGATGTGCTTAATTTTCCATTGAAACTATCAAATGCATAATTTCCACTTAATGTTTGATTTAAATTGATTCTAGATTGAGAATATTGACGTTGTTTGTTTAATGAAGTAATAAAATAATTTTCAGAATAATGCCCATATTGAATTTGTTGATTGAATTTTAAATTGTGATTCAATTTTATTGGGTTTATGTAAAAATCAACTTCAGGTGTTTTTTGTACAATATGATTTTTAATGTCTTCAGTCACCGTATCACCGTCTGTATCTAAATAGACATCAATCGCTGTTTTTACGGTTCCAACATTATCAAATGTTTTTGAGAGGCTATTTTGTGATTTTAGATATGAATCATGACGTTGATCTGTTGTCGAAAGTTCTTTCTGATAGTAGCTAATTTGATTATTGTTTAAGACGTCATAGCCGATATATTCTTTATTACCGAGATTAATTGCATCACTATCCACACTTGTTTCAGATCGTTTATAACTTACATTTACTTCGCTATTGTCATCCCCATTTTTTGAATAAGAGAGGTGGTAATCTTTTGGCTTTATGGAGCTTAAGTAGGATTGATTATATGTATATACCGTTCGATGAGTTGCATCTATTGCGTTATTTTCATATGCGACTAGGTTTTTGTCAGATTTTGCAGTGCCACCACGAATTAGGTACATGTTTTTGGATTGAATTTGTGTTTTTACTGTTTCATTTTCATTGAGTTTTATTGTTTGATTCCATTCTTTAATGTTAAATTCGGTATCCATAACCCCGTAATAATATAAATCACCATCTAAATTTTCATAATTATTATAATTTAATC
>MDTB01128198.1_pt1 | contig 18256 bp, 16 predicted proteins | sample 811161 | NCBI WGS metagenome assembly MDTB01 (sample SAMN05326650, study PRJNA326480) | marine metagenome | isolation source: seawater | place: Mediterranean Sea | collected 2009
GTGCAAGCGGATCAATCTCCACATTCACATGGTCTTCAGGTTTGATGGAGTTCCACGTAGTTTTTTTTCTAGTATGCGGAATTAAATTCACTTCAAATTCATTGCCTTTTGCACTGTTAACGGTTAGTGAAGTTCCGTTTAAAGCAATTGACCCCTTTTTTGCAATAAATTTTGCAAGTTCGTCCGGCCCTGAGAAGCATATCTTTGTACTTTCTGCTATATCCTCTATTCGCGTAACAATTGCTACACCATCAACATGACCAGTAACAATGTGTCCCCCGAGTTCATCACCAACTTTTAGCGACCTCTCTAGGTTTATCAGAGATCCAATATTCCATCGGTTTTTAAAATTCTTAAGTTTGGTACAATTAACCGTTTCTTGGGAAACATTGACCTTATACCAGGTTTGATTACCTTCTGTTCCTTTTTCTATTACCGTTAGGCAAACCCCATCGTGAGCAATGGACCCACCGATGGGAATTCCATCTACCTGATAATTACTTCCAATGGTAAACTCAAAGTCACCGTTGTTCTTTATCTCTAGGACTTTTCCAATATCAGAGATTATCCCTGTAAACATAATAGCCAATATTCCATTTTTTTATATCTGACTTATAACGAGTGAATTAAGTTTACAAGTTTAATTGCAGCATTAATTACTCTCTTTTTCAAGATTGCACATTAAACAGGTTTCCATGTAGTTTCTAAGTTATCATAATATCGCATCACGGATTGAAGAACCATTCTAGGGAGTTCCGAAATTTCTTGTGAGTTTTTTTTGAACGTAAAAACAGAAGGAACCCCATCCGACCCAATTATAATGCCGGATCTATGAACAATTAGTTCATCTATTAAATTCTTTTCGAGAAGGCTCTTTACTATTTTTCCTCCCCCTTCAACTAACAAGGAATTAATGCCACGCAAGCCAAGTAACTCTACTAGCTTTCTTAAATCAACGGTTTTATTTGAGGATGGAATTTTTAGTATTTCCACGCCGAAATTTTCCCAGATTTTTAAATTTTTTAAATTCGGGTTTTCACCACAAATGATCAAAGATCGGGACTCGCTTATATTGGTCAAGACGCCTTGCGAAGGAAAAGTCTCTAAACGATAGTCCAAAAATACTCTCAAAGGGTTGCTAAGGTTATTCAAAGTGCCACGAACATTTAACTTTGGATTGTCGCGGGCAAAAGTATTTGTTCCTACCAAAATTGCATCATTTTTGGCGCGGAGAAGGTGGGACCGGTTTCTTAAATGCTTATTGGTTATCCATTGACTTTTACCAGATTTAGTCGCGATTTTTCCATCGAGAGATATACCTAATTTCACTGTTATAAACGGACGCCCATGAGTTATTCTTGATATAAAACCTCTTGCCACTTGTTCTGCGTAAATAGTAGCAATGGGAATGTTATCTACCTGAATATTTGCCTTTTTTAACTTATTGAATCCAGAACCTGAAACTCTAGGATCTGGGTCGATTAAGGGACATACTACTCGTGCAATTCCAGATTCTATAATATTATGGGCACACGGGGGCGTTTCCCCGTAATGAGAACAAGGTTCGAGCGTAACAAACATTGTGGCTCCTCTTGACAGATTTCCTGCGTGCTTTAACGCCACCGTCTCGGCGTGTGGTTCCCCGTTCTTGCCTGTAAAACCGCGTCCTATAATTCTACTTTCCTTAACTATGACGCAACCGACTGAGGGATTTGATCCAGTTTGACCTATTCCACGTTTTGCTAGTTCTAAAGCTAATTTAATAAACCTAACATCAGATTTTGAATTAATTGACAATTAAGACTCATCCTCAGATGGAATATGAGTTCTCAACTCAATAACAAATTGTTCAAAATCATTTGCTGCTTGAAAATTTTTATAAACACTTGCAAATCTGACGTATCCTACCGTATCTATCCTAGCAAGAGTTTCCATAACTATTTTTCCTATCGAGTCCGAAGGCACGTCAGTATCCCCTAAACTTTCCAAACGTCGAACTATTCCAGTGATCATTTGATCGAGCCTATCTGGTTCGACAGGCCGTTTTTGCATTGCCACCCTGATTGATCGTTCCAATTTATCTCGATCGAAGTCTTCCCGACGGCCGTTCTTCTTAATTACTATCAGGTCTCTGAGTTGGACTCTTTCGTATGTCGTAAATCTTCCTGCACAGCCGGGGCAGGATCGTCTTCGTCGTATAGACACGTGATCCTCAGCAGGTCGGCTATCTTTAACTTGTGTATCTGTATTTCCGCAGAAGGGACATCGCATCTTAAAACCTTATGTTTTTTTTATCAACTAAATGGTATCACAAATGTATTTTATTTGTTAATACAATTAATAAATTTATTGGTCCAAGAACGATCGAAGTTTTCTGCTTCTGCTTGGATGCTTAAGTTTTCTTAGTGCCTTAGCCTCAATTTGTCGAATTCGTTCTCGAGTAACAGAAAATTGTTGACCAACTTCCTCCAAGGTGTGATCTGAATTTACTCCGATACCAAAGCGCATTCGTAAAACACGTTCTTCACGTGGGGTGAGGCTTGCTAAAACACGTGTCGTTGTCTCCTTTAGGTTTCCTTGGATAGCATTGTCTAATGGTAAAATGGCATTTTTATCCTCAATAAAATCTCCTAATTGACTATCTTCTTCATCTCCAATTGGCGTCTCTAAACTAATAGGTTCTTTGGCAATCTTCATTACTTTCCGTACTTTATCAAGGGGCATTTGTAATTTTTTTGCTAATTCCTCTGGCGTCGGCTCTCTTCCAATTTCGTGCAACATTTGGCGTCCGGTTCTCACTAGTTTATTTATCGTCTCAATCATATGGACTGGAATTCGGATCGTTCGGGCTTGATCAGCGATTGACCGAGTAATAGCTTGCCTGATCCACCAAGTCGCGTAAGTAGAAAATTTATAACCTCGACGGTACTCAAATTTGTCAACCGCCTTCATTAATCCAATGTTTCCTTCTTGAATAAGATCTAAAAATTGCAACCCTCGGTTTGTATATTTTTTTGCGATTGATATTACTAATCTAAGGTTTGCTTCAACCATTTCCTTTTTCGCTGAGCGAGCTTCTTTCTCCCCTTTTTGCACTTGTTGCACTATTCGACGAAATTCTGAAATATCAACGCCGATGTACTGTCCAATTTCGACCATCTCACTTCGAAGGTCTAATACTTGCTCATTGAATCTTTCAAGTAATGTTGACCAACCTCGACTTGTTTTTTTACTAATTCGATCTAGCCAATCCGGGTCGAGCTCGGACCCTTTGTATTCTGTAATAAAATCTCGGCGATTAATTCGTGCCTGATCAGCGAGTTTTACCATGGTACTGTCCACGCCCATAATTTTTCGATTTAGACCATATAATTGGTCTATTAGTGCATCAATTCTGTTGTTGTGTAAATGAAGTGAATTAACTTGCAACACTAATTCGGATCTTAATCTTTGATAATCTAATTCTTGATTTGACGAAAAAGAATTTTTCGAACTAGTCGTGGCCTCCATTCTACTATCTTGCATTGTGGAAAGTCGATTATAACATTGTGCTATTTTGTCTAGTGTTCCCAGAACGATTGGCTTCAGCTCGTTCTCCATAGTTGCAAGAGAAAGATTAGCATGTTCTTCATCCTCATCCTCATCTTCATCTAGGTCATATCTATCGGTATCGTCTGTAATAGAATCATTATTGGTCGTCTGTTCTGAAAGAGGTGCGGTTGAATTCAGATGATTTGACTCGTTTATTTTTGACATTGTAGTTTCTACTATAGGTTCACCGTCAGAGTCGTTGACTTGGCCAAATGTAGTTTCGAGATCAATGACATCTCTAAGCATTATTTCTTCTTCAAGAAGTTCATTTCTCCAAATTGTAATCGCCTGAAATGTTAATGGACTTTCACACAGTCCAGCAATCATAGTGTTTCTGCCTGCTTCAATTCGTTTCGCAATAGCGATTTCGCCCTCTCTCGAGAGAAGCTCTACTGACCCCATTTCTCGAAGGTACATTCTTACAGGGTCGTCTGTCCTATCTAAATTTTCGGCTCCACCCTGTGCAGCGACCAATTCTCGCGACGATCCCGTTTCTTCGCTGGGTTCAGTGTCCCCACTATCATCATCGTCATCAGCCGCCTCTTCACTTTCTATGACGTTAATCCCCATCTCTGAAAGCATTGCCATCACGTCTTCAATTTGTTCTGAAGACACTTGTTCAGGTGGCATAAATTCATTTAATTCGTCGTAAGTGATATAGCCTCGTGCTTTTGCTTGTGCCATCATTTTTTTGACTGATGATTGACTCATATCTAAAAGTGAATTTGAATTGTCTTGATCGTTTGTAGTCTTTTTTTCTGTTTTAATCGTTGACATAACATAGCCCATTTTTTTTGGTTTAAACGAATCACTTGTTGTTTTCGCTGACAATCGCTCGCGAATCAATGATTCGCAAGCACCGAATCATTTTTTCTTTAACCAAATTTTATTTTCGATCATTGCACTGAGTCGTTTCGAACTTGCTTCAGTTAATTCGTTATCAATAAAATTTTGGGTTTCTGAGCCTTTGAGAGCTTTTTGTAACATTTTGTTCGCATTATCTATTCTGCTGGTTATAATTTCACTTTCATTACTCGCAAAATCATTTTCTGCTGATTTTATTTCAGCCTGAAAATTTATGAGAGAATTATGGTGGTTGACAACGTCGCTTATAGCTTGTGTTGCAACACTAGTGGAAATTTCTGGTTTTAGAAAAGGATGAATTGTCAATTGTGGGATTTTTCTGAGTTTTTTAAGAGGGTCAAACTTAAGTCGAACTTTAATTTTTTCTAGAAAATTTTCCTTGGTTACTCCGTCTTTAATTGGAATTTCGGCCAGAATTGCATCCCTTATCATTTTCATGTCTTGAAACGTAAAATTAATTCTAGATAAATCGTTTTCGAGGGTATGCGCAGCGACGGGGTGGTTTAAACATCCAAGAACAATAATTCCTTCTTTTAACCTAAGTTCTAGGTTCAATTTAGTTGATGGACTACCTAAAAAGGAAAGTTTTGTTTCTTTCAGGGGGGTTGAATAAGCCAGTTTTTTTCTAAAATTTAAATTTTTTGTATTGCTAAAATTTTCATTTTTCTTGTTCGAATTCGAATAAGAAAAAAATTGGTCGCTTATCTCTTTGATAGCTTTTTTAAAGTGATTTTTCAGTTGAAAGTTACGTATTGTCTCAATATGTTGCTTTAACTTTAGTTCTAAGTTGGCTTTTCGTTCTGGACTATCAAAGATATAACCATCAGTTAAATCTGTCCACAGTAATTGAATTGCAGGTTGGGTATTTTCTATTATTCTTGTCATGCCTTCCTTACCCTCTGACTTTAACAGGTCGTCTGGGTCTTGATTGGTAGGCATCCTTCCGAACCTAAAACTTTTGTTGGGTTCTAAATATGGAAGCGCAAGTCGTAGTAATTTTATTGCAGCGTTTTTTCCTGCACTGTCTCCGTCAAATAATATTACTGGCTCAGTGTCTAAACGCCAAAGTGATTGAATTTGTTTTTCGGAAATTGCCGTTCCAAGAGGTGCAACCGCTTTGCGAAATCCAGCTTGAAAAAGTGCAATAACATCCATATACCCTTCGGTCACTAGTAATGGAGTTTTGCTTTTGGTTTGCATTCGCGCGTTTGAATAATTGTATAAGACATTACCTTTAGAAAATAATTGAGTTTCTGGAGAATTGAGATATTTAGCAGGCGCGCTGGCGTCAAGGGTGCGACCACCAAACGCAATTATTTTATTTTTATCATCTTTTATTGGAAACATAATACGATTTCTAAAACGATCGAATGGTTTTTTTTCTTCATCACGGATCATGCATAGACCTGAACTTATTATATCGTTAGTTTTAAATTTTTTTTCTCGCAAGTATTTATAAAGTGAGTCGCGAGAATTTGACGCAAACCCAATTTCGAAATGGTTTATAGCATCTCCTGATATTTCTCTCATTTTTAGATATTGACGACAGCCTACTGCACTCGTTGTCTTTAATTGCATTTTGAAGAACTTTGTTGCTTCTGCATGAATTAACAAAAGTGTCTCTTCAGTTTTATATTTTTCATTTGTTATCTGGCTGTTTGTTGGTAATGGAATGCCACTTTTGCTCGCTAAATATGCTACGGACTCTGAAAACGATAAACGGTCATATTCTTTTAAAAATGTGAAGCAGTCTCCCTTGGCCATACAACCAAAGCAATAATAAAAGCCTTTATTTGAATCCACATGGAATGATGCTGTTTTTTCCTCATGAAATGGACACGGGGCCCAAAAATTGCCTTGGCTAGATTTAGTTTTTTTTTTATCCCATGACACTTTTTCACCAATAAGATCAGCAAGAGAAATACTATTTCGAAGATTATCTAAAAAGGGTTTTGAAAATTTCATAGCAGTAATAATTCTGGTAAAAACTAAAAGGATTTATTTTTTCGAATCTTCAGATATTAATTCTGAGATTAAGCTATTGTTAAGAATTTTTCCAGTTTTGTTCGATAGAATTCTTAAAATCTTTTCGTTTGCTGCGTTGCCTATCAGTAATATGGTGTATTCAGAAGAATAAGTTATTGATTCAAGAAGCTCACCTTCGGCTAAAGTTACAGTGTTGAAATTTTCAATGATTGCATTGCTTGAAAGATTTTTTTTTATCGCGATACTTAATAATGAAACAATAACGATAAACCCTATTGTCATGACTATTGTCATCGTTACTGTAAGTATGCGAAGAATACGTAATCCTCTCGGTTCTTGGGAAAAATTTTCGATATTAGAATTTTTGGCTGGTTTCATGGTAAATTCTCACGCAAAAACAATTGACTTATGTATCAATAATACGACTTCTATACGTTTAGATAAGGCTTTAACCCAAACAATTCCAGAGGAATTTGGATTATCTAGATCTCGCGTACAAGATCTAATAGTTAGTGGTGCGGTTAAAGGCTTTGATGGTAAATTACTAAATGACCCCTCATTAAAAGTGCATAACGGTTTGAAAGTTAATATTTTGATACCTACACCTGAAAAGACAGATCTTTTACCAGAAAATATAAAACTCGACATTGTTTATGAGGATGCAGATTTGTTGGTGGTGAACAAGCCTGCTGGTATGGTAGTGCACCCTGCGCCGGGAGCTCAAAATGGTACTCTAGTGAATGCCCTACTTTTTCATTGCGGTAATTCTCTCTCAGGAATAGGTGGAAAAAAAAGACCAGGTATTGTTCACCGAATAGATAAGGACACGTCCGGTTTGTTAGCTGCTGCTAAAACTGATTTGGCCCATTTAGGACTAGCTAGGCAGTTTTCTAAACACAGTGTGGAACGAAAGTATCATGCATTTATTTATGGAAGCCCAACTAAAATGGTCCGGATACCTAAACAACTTCCAGGTGCAGTTTTTGAGTCAGACGGTAGAATTTGTATTTCTGGTCGGATTGCTCGTAACAAATTTAATAGAAAAAAAATGGCGGTTTATAACGATTTTGGTCGTTATGCTGTTACGAGGGCTCGCATAACAAAAAAATTTGGGATGAAGGACTCACCTTTTGCTTCATTGGTGGAGTGCGAGCTTGAAACAGGGCGCACCCACCAAATTAGAGTCCATTTAAATCATATTGGACATAGTATTATTGGAGATCAAAAATACAACACATCAAATCGGAGTTATTCGATTGCGTTCAATGATATTAGTAAGAAAATCAGTAATTTTAAAAGACAGGCGTTGCATGCGACGACATTAGGATTTTATCATCCAAAAACAAAAGAATGGTTATCATTTGTCTCAGGAATGCCACCGGATATGGAAAACCTTCATAGTGTACTAAGTGATTTTAACGAAAAATTTTAATCTTTGGATTTTAAAGGGTATCTTTAATATAGTGATTTCTTGTGCAAGTATTGAATTTTCCAAAAATATAATTATATATCTACTGAATTTGACAAAAAGAACACTGTCTGAGGAGAAGTAGATGAGTTATTCAAATCTTCCAATACCTTCGTCTGATAGCGGTCTGACAAGATACTTGCAGGAGATTCGGAAGTTTCCGATGCTAGAGCCAGAAGAGGAATATATGCTTGCTAAATCTTGGGCAGAGCATGGAGATAGTAATGCTGCACATAAATTAGTAACCTCGCACTTACGCTTAGCTGCTAAAATTGCTTTAGGCTATCGCGGTTATGGATTGCCGACGAACGAAGTAATTTCAGAAGCCAACATAGGGCTTATGCAGGCTGTTAAACGGTTCGAGCCTGAAAAAGGCTTTAAGCTAGCCACGTATGCAATGTGGTGGATTCGAGCCAGTATCCAAGAATATGTCTTGAGAAGCTGGAGCTTAGTAAAAATGGGGACAACTAGCGCTCAAAAAAAACTTTTTTTTAATTTGCGAAAGGTGAAGGGCAGGATCGGTGCCTTGGAAGAGGGCGATCTTAGGCCTGAAACGGTATCGCAAATAGCTACAGAATTAAAAGTCTCGGAAGATGAAGTTGTTTCGATGAACCGCAGAATGTCTGGAGGAGATTCTTCCTTAAATACCAGGATAACATCTAATGGAGATGGTGATGCGGAGTGGCAAGATTGGTTAGAAGATGACACGGCTGATCACGTTAAGAACTTTGAAACTCAAGAAGAATTAGATATACGGCGTAAGTTGTTGATGGACGCGTTGACCGATTTAAACGAACGTGAACGAAAAATAATTTCGCAGCGCCAGTTGAGTGATGAACCTAAAACTCTTGAAGAGCTAAGTAAGATTTTTAAGGTTAGCAGAGAGCGAGTACGACAGATAGAAGTAAAGGCTTTTGAGAAACTCAGAAAAAAAATCAAATCTTTTAATGATATTTAAAGGTTCAATTATAAAAGATTAAGAGTTGAGATCTTCAAGTTCTGTTACCATTGAACTTATCAAGTTCAGCCCGTTAGACCAGAAAGAGGGATCGGACGCATCTAAATTGAATGGCCGAAGTAATTCGCTATGATGTTTTGAACCGCCAGACTTAAGAAGAGAAAAATAATTGTCTTCAAATTTTAAATGTCCAGATCGATATACCGAATAAAGTGCATTTACTAGACCGTCACCGAATGCATAAGCATATACATAAAACGGAGAGTGAATGAAATGAGGTATGTAAGCCCAAAAATTTTCATATCCTTTCATGTAGATAAAACTTGGACCTAAACTTTCTTGGCTGATGGTTAACCAAATTTTTCCGATTTGATCGGGAGTCAGCTCTCCTTTCTGTCTCTGATTATGTAATTGGCATTCAAAATCATAAAATGATATTTGTCGGATGACCGTATTGATCATATCTTCTACTTTACCTGCAAGAAGCTGTTTTCGTGATGCTTCGTCATCACTTTTTGATAACATTGCTTGGAATGTCAGCATTTCACCAAATACTGATGCGGTTTCTGCTAGTGTTAGAGGAGTGCTGGCTAATATTTCTCCTTGACACGCGGCAAGGCTTTGATGAATGCCATGACCCAATTCGTGAGCTAAAGTCATTACATCCCTGTTCTTTCCTTGATAATTTAGAAGAATGTAAGGGTGAACTTTTGTTACTGTGGGGTGAGAGAAAGCACCAGGCGCTTTCCCTGGTTTAACGGTTGCATCAATCCACCCTTTTTCAAAGAACGGCTGGATCAGTTTTTCCATTCTCGGATCAAAATCTCTATAGGCGCCAGTCACTATTTCTTGGGCTTCTTCCCAATAGATTAACCTTTCTTGGTTATCTGGCAATGGTGCGTTGCGATCCCATATTTCTAATTTTTTCAAACCAAGCCATTTTGCTTTTAACCGATAATAACGATGCGATGTGTTTGAGTAGGACTCAACCACGGCATCTCTTAGAGCATCAACTACTTTGGGTTCTACATCGTTGGCTAAATGCCTTGCGAATTGAGGGTTAGGAAATTTTCGCCATTTGTCCTCGATGCTCTTCTCTTTTGCAAGAGTATTAGTGATTCTACTAAACAATGTTATATTTTTACCAAGAACAATCGCTAATGATTTAGCAGCTTTTTTACGATTACTTCGTTTGGTATCGCTTAATTTATTTAAAACTTCTTCCATCGACATTGAAACCTTACCGATGTTGAATTGTAGATTGGTAATTGTTTCATCGAATAGTTTGTTCCAGGCAGTGGCGCCAACTACTGATTGCTGATGAAGAAAACTTTCAAGTTCGTCGCTTAATTGATGCGGTTTCATTGCTCGCATTCGTGTAAAAGCAGATTTATATCTTGCAAGGTCAGCATTGTTTCTTAACAGATTAGTTAAATGGTCGTCACTTAAACTATTAAATTCTAGAGGAAAGAATACTAGTTTTGAACTGAATTCAGTCACTTTGTCTTGAATATCACTTAGAAGTTTTGTCCTAGATTGATCTGTAGTCATTTGATAATATCTGAGTGATGCAAATGCCATAAGACGGCCGATCAAACCTTGTATTTTTTCTTGTCTCTTAAAACATTTTAGCATTTCAGATGCTGAAAGTGTTGATAATTTATTTTCATATGTTGAGGTGAAAGAAGAGGATAGTGATTTTAAGTTATTTAAATCTTGGTCTATTTCTTTTGCTGACGGACTACTGTAAAGGTCAGATAAGTCCCACTCTGGTAGATTCCCAACATAGTCGGTATTTTCAATATTTTCTAAGTGACTAGTTTTGCTTTTGATTTGGTTATAAATCGTTTTTATGTTCATCTGCATGTTTTCCTTTTAACTTTTATTAGTTAATTTTTCTGTGTTATTGCGGTTAATTTTTTGCCATGCTTCATTAATTGCTATAAGTCTTGAAGTGGCTAAGTTTATTGCTTCTTGTGGTAAACCTTGGGCTATCATGTTGTCGGGATGACCTTCGTGGACAAGTTTTTGCCATTGTTTCTTAATCTGCTTAAACGTTGAGTCGGGGCGTAAACCTAAAACTAAATATGGATTTTTTTGAAGATTAGGTATGTAACGGGCTTTGAGAATGGCAATTTTTTCTTCTGAAATTCTGAATATTTTAGCTACTTTATCGACAAACATTTCCTCATTTGGATGGAACACACCGTCAGCTATTGAAATAAACAAAAGACCTTCAATTAGATTCTCTAAAAGTTTAGGATTATTGGCAAGCATTTTGTAAATTTTTTTTGCATATAAATCAAATCCTGCGATGTCTTTTTGGGCTAATTGAAAGATATAATCGACATGCTTTTCTTCTCCTGATGGAATAGTAAAAATTTTTTTAAATGCGAGGCGTTCTTGTTGGGTCACTGCACCATCAGCTTTTGCCATCTTTGCACTGAGACCAATTACTGCAATAGTAAAGCCTATCCGCTTTTCGGGAGGAGTTTTTAATCGTTTAAATAATGTTGATAGGCCTTCCCCTGCTAGAAGTGATTCTAATAACTTTGATATGTGAGACCATATAGACATTATTTTATCGTTTAAAACTTTTTATTGAAATGGAAAATTATTCAAATCTGTTTAATTAGTGAATAAATAAATAGAATTTATTCCATTGGCAATGACAGTAATTTAGGGGGAATATTCTTTTTTTTGAAATTAGTAGTTTCTATTACCCATTCTTTAATCGGATCTGATCTTGAAAACAACCGTTTTAAATACCACTTCTGTTCTAAGTTCTCATATTTTTTATGATTTAAGTTATTCCAGCAAGGTAGAGTTGAGGCATACCAACGGCTATCAACACTAGTTGCGCCACCTTTATTGGGAGATAAAATTAAGCCCAAAGGTTGATTGGTGTTGTTTGATTTTATTCCAGAATTGATGGCAAGATGAATACGACGCATTTGTAATGAATTAGGTATTTGTGGAAATTCAGCTATTGTTACTTCTGAGATTCCACTTCGCAATACTTCTTCAGTTGCAAAGAATAAATCATTCTTATTTTTTGCATTTATTAACAGTAATTGATTTGGAGAGAACCAACTGGATATAGCATCAGTATTAATACTAAAATCACTCCAATCAGGACGAATCCATACTATTAAACCTTTTGTTTTTGCACCGATCAGTATTGCTAATCGTATTTTGGCAGGTCCAAGTACTTCGTGTATTTTACCAATTTTTAAATAGATATTGGGTGCGAATTCAATATATTGTTGAGTAAAGGAATGAATTTTTTTTAAATTATTTACCATGGTTTAACACTTGAATTGTTCACTATTTGTTCTTTATACGTTAGACAAATTTAGAAATTTTTTTAAATAAAATAACATTAATTAAAGTCCCAATTTCAATCCCTAATCGTCTTAAGAAATGCTATTAAGTTAGCTCTATCTTTTACAGGAGATAATCCCGAATAACTCATCTTAGTTCCAGGCGCATATTTAGATGGTTTTAGCAGAAAAGCGCTTAATTCATCTTCTGACCAAATGCCTGTCATTTTAGCTAAGGCCGATGAATAGGTAAAGTTTTCAATGGAGGCAATTTCGCGACCAACAATGCTATAAAGATGTGGACCCGTTCCGTTTATACCGTTTTCAAGTTTATGGCACGCTTTACATTTGCCAAAAATCTTTTTGCCTTTATCGATATTTGCTATTGCTACCATTTCTGTAAATGGGACTTCTTCCTTTACTTCAGCTAGCTCTTCTTCATCTTCTTCTATCTCTAAGACGTAGGATGCCGTTTGAATTTTTCCATGATCATGATGATATGTTATCTCACTGCCCCACTGTATTAAAAGCAATACAAGCAATGAGCCACAGAGGCTTCCAACTATTTTAGTCAATTCAAATGTATTCATTTTTAGGAGACCTCTTGTTCGATAAATAAAAAAAATATTGACGAAACTGTTTTAACTACTTCCACTTGTATTTATCAAGGTATAATAAGTCTGAATGTAAGAATAGATGGATAAATTTATGAAAAATATAATTTCGTTTCAAGGAGAACTAGGTTCGTATTCACATCAAGCTTGTTTAGATCTATATCCTAACCACGAAGTTCTCCCATGCTCAACCTTTGAGGCTGCGATTGATTCGGTCAATCAAGGAGTGTCTCAACTAGCTATGTTACCTGTTGAAAATTCTACCTACGGACGTGTAGCTGATATACATTCGCTACTGCCTCTATCAGGATTAACTATTGTTAAAGAATACTTTCTGAGGGTAAGGATAAATTTACTAGCTTTGCCCGAAAGTAATTTGACACAAATAAAAAGCGCTATAAGTCACACAGTTCTTTTGGGACAATGTCGAGGATTTTTGCAAGCTAACAAAATTAAAAGTATAGCTGGACCAGATACTGCAGGTTCAGCAAAAAACGTTGCGTTGCGCAACGATAAGAGTGTTGCGGCGTTGGCGTCAGCGCTTGCGGGTCAAATTTACGGTCTTAAGAGTATCGCATCTGATATTGAGGATATGCCAAACAATACTACTCGATTTTTAATTATGACAAAAGATCAGAATTTAGCTAAGGAAAAACTCAATAAAAAAGAGTGTATGACAACTATAGTGTTTGAAGTCCGTAATTTACCAGCAGCTTTATATAAAGCGCTCGGTGGATTTGCAACTAATGGGGTTAATATGTTGAAGCTAGAAAGTTATATGGTTGGAGGGTCTTTTACGGCCACTCAATTTTATCTCGATATTGAGGGTCATCCTGATATGATTTCTGTTAATCGAGCAATCGAAGAACTTAAATACTTTACCCTATCTACCCACATATTAGGTGTCTACGAAAAGCACCCATACCGACCTCTGAATTAAGAAAAATTAGAATGTTTCTTTTACCCATTCGTTAATTAAAAACCGTGCTATTGACCCTTCTCTTGCCGGCCACCACTTTCCTTTAACCCTAATTGCTTCACGTATCTGCGCTGTGCTGAACCAACGGGCATCTTCTAGCTCGTCTTTATCTATCACAATCTTTTGTTTTTTTGCCTCTGCGGTACAACCAATCATTAATGAAGCTGGAAAAGGCCACGGTTGACTCGTTACGTATTTAGCGTTTTTGATTGATATTCCAGTTTCTTCAAATGTTTCACGCGCAACGGCAGATTCTATTGATTCTCCTGGTTCCATAAAGCCTGCTAAACATGAAAACATTCCTTTAGGCCAAGCAGCAGAGCGACCGAGGAGAACCTTATCTTTATGGTAAATCAGCATTATTACGACGGGGTCTGTCCTTGGGAAGTGTTTTTTGTTGCAAGAAATGCATATTTTTTCCCAACCACTCAGTATTGTATTTGTTCTGGAACCACAATTATTGCAAAAATTATTTGCTTTATTCCATTCGTAGATTCCTTTGATACTTGCTAAAATGGCTGCGTCAGTTTTAGTTATAAGAGTCATAAGACTACGTAATTCACAAAATGCGAAAAAACTGGGAAATGCAGGATGATAATTTCTACTATTGTCGATAAATGAATTAACTGCTGTAGCGTCCGCAGTTGGGTCCTCCCAATTAGAAATATCGTGATAAAAGATTGGTGTTTTTTCTATAATCCCTACGAAATGGCCGTTCATAATTTCAGTTCTATCTAATGCTTTCCAAAACTTGTTATTTTTATTGATTAAGCCGATTCGCGGAAATTTAGCGGAGAAATCAAATAACACTTTTCCTTTCCATACCAGTGCGTGCTTTGTATTCGAGCTGTTAATAAGATTTTTTAACGTTGAAGCGTTTGCTCTAATCTTAGTCGATCTATCAAACGCAGTTTCAGAGAAAAGAAATTTATTATATGTCTTCATTCACCCCTCATTTTTTGTTGAATTCATTATCACAATGATTTATAATTTTCTAGAGAGGTTGGTGCGGGCGAGCGCCTCGCCAACCCGGTCAGATCCGGAAGGAAGCAGCCGTAACGAGACCCGTTCGGGTCGTTTTCCAGCCTCTCACCGATGTTTTACTTGTAAGTTTTGAGATGATAGCTCAGACAATGAGTTTTATGGTCTTAGTGAATAGGAAAATGCTCGTATATGGGTGATGAAAGTTTAGAACAAAATTCTGAGTACCAAGTTCTTGCACGTAAATATAGACCGTCAACATTTTCTGATCTTATTGGCCAAGATGTGATGGTAAAGATATTAGAGAATTCCTTTTTATCGGAAAGAATATCACACGCTTTCATGCTGACTGGTGTCAGAGGTGTTGGGAAGACTACTACGGCGCGAATCATCGCAAAAGGATTGAATTGCGTTGGTCCAGATGGATCCGGAACGCCGACAACATCACCATGTAGAGAATGTCAGAATTGTTTGTCAATAGCTAAAGGCAACCATGTGGATGTCATGGAGTTTGATGCGGCTAGTAGAACAGGTGTTTCAGATATTCGAGAGATAATAGATAGCATAAACTATCGTGCGGCATCAGCTAAATATAAGATTTATGTGATTGATGAAGTACATATGTTATCAACCTCAGCATTCAACGCTTTGCTAAAAACGCTTGAAGAACCTCCACCGCATGTCAAATTTATTTTTGCCACAACCGAAATAAATAAAGTTCCAGCAACGGTTCTATCCCGTTGCCAAAGGTTTGACCTAAAAAGAATAGATCCTGAAAATATGATCGAATATCTGAAACATATTTGTTCCAAAGAAGGATTTACTTTAAATCGAGATTGCTTAGGACAAATTGCAAGAGCTTCAGAAGGCTCCATGCGCGATGCGCTATCGCTCCTTGAACAAGTATTTGTGGATGTTGATGGTGATGCTACTATTGATAAGGTTAGGTTAATCTTAGGTCTATCTGATCGTGGACGATTGATTGATTTGTTTGAGTGCCTTTTGAACGGTTCAATCGAGGATGCATTACATCAATATAATAAGCTATATAATGAGGGTGCAGACCCTATCAATGTTTTGCGCGAGCTTTGTGAAATCACTCATTGGATAACTCTTTTTAAAGTGTCGCCAAAACTAGTTCATGATGTCACTATTTCACCCGATGAAAGGACAAGAGGCAAGGCGCTTAGTCAAATGCTTGGTGTTAGAGAACTTGCTAGACTGTGGCAACTTTTGATCAAAATTTTGAAAGAGTGCTCAGTTGATTTAAACCCAAAAATAGCCGTCGAAATGGGTCTTGTTCGAGTTGCATATTCTTCTAATATTCCCACTCCGGATGAATTGATAAAAAAAATTGATGGTAAAAAAGACAAACAAATTAATCCGAATTTCAATCAAGAGGGAGCAACCTCAATAAAACCTGAACTTTCTGAAACTTCGACTGACTTACCGTTAAACTCTTATGTCACTCAAAAAGTCAGTGGTGAAACTTCATCTCTCAAAATGCAAGCAATAGAGGATAACAGAAAAACAATTCAAAAACCACTTAGTAATTTTACAGGTTTACTTGAATTAATTCGAGTGAGTAGGGACATGGAACTTCTAATTGAAGTAGAGAATAATATGCGTCTGGTAAATTATCAATTTGGGCGAATAGAGTTTGAACCAACCGAAAAGGCCTCGATTAAATTGGCTTCTCGGTTAACCGCTTTTCTTAAAACTCACACGAACCAAAGATGGATTGTTTCAGTTGTTTCTAGTGGTGGTGGTAAGACTGTAAACGAGGACAATTTAGCTAAAAAAAGAATATTGGAAAGAGAGGCTGCAGATAATGATGTTGTAAGTGCTGTTTTTGCAAAATTTCCGGATTCAAAATTTTATAATTTTGAAAGCGCAATAGATCATGATAAGCGATTAAGTACTAAGTCCAGAATTTCTTCTAAATCTGGTACTTGGGAACCATTTGAAAAGGAATAATTTATGTTTAAAGGGCTAGGACAACTCGGTGATATGGCGAAGATAATGAAGCAAGCGCAAGAGATGCAGACAAAAATGACAGATGTTCAAAAGCAATTGGATAGTATTGAAGTAGTTGGCGAGTCTGGAGCGGGTTTAGTCAAGGTAAAATCCAACGCTAAAGGAAAAATTATGTCAGTAGCAATCGATGAAAATATTCTTGTACCAAGTGAGAAGGAAGTAATAGAGGATTTAATTGTGGCGGCAATAGCCGATGCTCAAAGAAAAGCTGTGGAAAGAGAAAAACAAGAAATGTCAAATATTGGTGAAACTATGGGGCTTCCTCCTGGCATGAAGCTACCTTTTTAGAATATTTGGATTTCTCTTTGGATGTCGTTTGATCTTAAAAATAACAATTCACAAAATGAAATTGATAGTTTGATTTCTTTATTGGCTAAACTTCCAGGTTTTGGCCGACGGTCGGCCCGTCGTGCTGTTTTGCACATGGTTAATAGGCGAGAAACGGTAATGGCGCCAATTTCTCAAATGTTAAGTAAAGTATATGAAAATGTTCATGAGTGTAAAAGGTGTGGTAATATTACGACTACAAATAATTGTAAAATCTGTTCTGATACTAAAAGAGACAAATCGAAATTATGTGTCGTGTCTGATGTATCTGATTTGTGGGCTATGGAACGAGCTAACATTTTTAATGGTCGATTTTATGTTCTTGGTGGACTTTTGTCTGCATTGGATGGCGTAGGACCAGAAACTTTAAAAATTCCCTTTTTAGTTGAAAGAATAAAAACTGAGGATATTAAAGAGGTAATACTGGCTTTAAGTGCGACTATTAATGGTCAGACCACAGCTCATTATATTGCGGACCAGATTAATAAAATTGACGTTGAAATAACATCTCTAGCTCACGGTGTTCCAATTGGTGGCGACCTAGATTATCTTGATGAAGGCACGATTGAGGTAGCACTAAAGGGAAGAAAATCATTTTGAGTATTTTTGTGATTTAACTTAGAAAATAGGTATGCGCATATGACATAATAGGTATGCGTTCAAGTCACTATCGCAAATTTCAATTTTGTTTTAAAAAAAGCAATAGTCGCGAATCCCTGATAAAACCCATTTGTAAAGACATGTGAAAGGACTAACGTAATGTTTGATTACGTAAAGACGACTGCTTTAAAAAACGATCAGGGTTCTAGAGCCCAACGCTTGTTCGCAGCTGTTGTACTTGCTGCTTTAGATGATGCCATTGCTGATGACAAGAAATATGGTAATGGAGCAGAACAGATAATGCGATGGGCTAGGTCCAAAGATGGTAGAGAAGTATTGATGTGTGCTGGTATCGATCCAAACGAGAGATGTATTAATGGCATGGTGGAGTTTGTAAACCGTGGGATAAGAACTTCAGTGGCGCTGTCAAGAGAAGAAAGTGAACGGCAGGCTGCGGCGGCGTAAGAGTCTGTAATATCACTAGGTCAATGCTTATTTTAGTAATTGTTAATTTTAATCAGTATCGTA
>MDTB01155723.1_pt1 | contig 18256 bp, 20 predicted proteins | sample 811161 | NCBI WGS metagenome assembly MDTB01 (sample SAMN05326650, study PRJNA326480) | marine metagenome | isolation source: seawater | place: Mediterranean Sea | collected 2009
GAAGCCAAAGCCGAAGCCAAAGCCAAAGCCAATGCCAAAGCTAAAGCCAAAGCCAAAGCCAAAGCTAATTCAGATAAGAAATCTGAATGATGGACTTCTCTCGCGTCGTTGATTCAGTCTGCTCCGATCTCAGGAGCCCTGTCCCAGAGCGAACAGGTACGCTTGTTCGTGTGGTCGGTATGACGCTTGAGGCGCGCGGGATATTGGCTCCTGTCGGCGCCATTTGCCGTATCGAAAGCACGAACCACGAAAGCTTCAACGCAGAAGTTGTCGGGTTCCATGACGATATCTTGTATCTGATGCCATTTACAGATCCGTCGGGCGCAGGCCCCGGCGCGCGCGTGCGGCTTTTGAGCTCAACCGCTAAAGCATCTGTTGGCAATGCGCAACTCGGACGAATCTTAGACGGGCTTGGTCAGCCACTTGATGGCAAACCAGCGCCTGCGGCGGATAAACTACTTGGGCTTCAAGGCCTCATTATAAATCCTATGGAAAGAGGAACGATTGAATCACCGCTCGATGTCGGAGTGAAAACCATCAATGGTCTTTTAACGCTTGGTCGTGGCCAGCGCGTTGGCCTGATGGCGGGCTCAGGTGTTGGGAAAAGCGTTCTTTTAGGCATGATGACTAAATACACCGACGCCGACGTTGTTGTGATTGGTTTGATCGGTGAGCGAGGCCGCGAGGTTAAAGAGTTTGTAACCGAGACATTGGGCCCCGATGGGCTCACCAAGTCTATCGTGATCGCATCCCCAGCGAACGAGTCACCGGTGCTCAGGTTACGTGCCACATTGCTCGCGCACTTGGTCGCTGAGCACTGGCGTGACCAAGGCAAGAACGTGTTACTCCTCGTTGATTCGATAACGCGGGTTGCTCACGCACAGAGAGAAATTGGTTTGGCAGTCGGAGAGCCGCCGACGTCGAAAGGTTATCCGCCTTCGGTTTTTGCATTACTTCCTAAACTTATTGAACGATCAGGTGTCGGTCGACACGGTTATGGCTCGATTACCGCCATATATACAGTTCTGGCTGAGGGTGATGATCGATCGGATCCCATCATCGATATTACGCGAGCATCACTAGATGGCCAGGTGATGCTGTCACGTGAGCTGGCTGATGCAGCTTTTTATCCGGCAATTGACCTGACAGGCTCAGTCAGTCGCGTGATGGACCAGCTTGTGGGTCCTGAGTACTTAAATCGAGCGCTTCATTTTAGGCGTCTATGGACGCTCTATCAGCAGAATAAAGACCTTATTCAGGTGGGTGCTTATGAGCAGGGCACAAACTCAGAGCTTGACGAAGCGATTCAGAAACGCCCGCAGTTGGAAGCGTTTATGCGTCAAGACTCGGCTGAACGATTCGATACCGATGCCACTCAAAATGCACTCAATGGGGTGGTGTGATGAGCTGCTGGGAGGTATTAGAGGGACGCGCTAGAGCAGAGCGGGATAAAGCTGTTGAGGCTGTCTGTAAGGTTCGAGAGCGTATTCTAGAGCAACAGGCATTATGTGAAAGGACCCAACGTATTGCTGAGCAATATCAGCAAAAGATCGAAGCGAATCAGAGTTCAGCGACACACTTCGGTGATATTCAGTTGTATAGAGCGTCGCTGAAGCAAATGCACCAAGCCATCGCCTCAATCAGGACGCAAATCGCAACGCTAGAGAAAGAATTGATAAGAAAACAGCGCGTGTTAAGCCAAGCCGAAATCGAACGTCAGAAGTATCAAAAATTGATTGAGCGTGAAAATCAGCGCTTAGCTAAACGGATTGAACGGCGAGAGGCTCGCGAGTTGGACGAGATTGGCGGGCAACTTCATTACCGGAAATCAAAACTGGCCTAAACATTGCTTTAATCCTTGGAGATTATTTCTGAGAGGACTGAGTCGGCTATGTCGTCCACTTCAAATATCACTATTTCTCTGCAAACAACTTCGCAGGCCAGGGAGCTAGGTCCTGATAAATCCAGCGAAAATAACGCGCTAGATAATGAACCGCGTGATGATGGGTTTGATAAGGCGTTGGCAAAAGCACAATTGAATCAGTCACCTGAGACCGGCAAAAACTTGCCGAGGGCGGACGCCGTTCGAGGAGAGACTTCGGTACAAACTGAAATATCAAAGGTCGACCTTAATTCTTTGCGTGTCCGCAAAGCAGGTAAACTTAGGCTGATGACGGCGACGGAAAGCTCTTCTGTGGTATCCGATGAATCTTTGATCAAATTTATGCAGGAGCAAGGATTCGCGAGAGCCGATATGGCCCAACTCCTTATGTCTGTTCCTGAAGGGCAGTCGACTACTGTGCAAACCACGGCGACCTGGTTGAAGACCAGAGGTGGTGAGCTCGGAGCAATCCGCGTAACGGAAGAAACTCTTTCAATTGATGAATTTAGGCCAACGAACTTGGCCGAAGCATTGGCCAGTCAGTTAATTGAGCCACGAAATTCAGCCAAACTGTCTACCACAATTGAAGTGCTTGCGATCAAAGAAATTTCACAGCAGCTAAAAACCAAGTTGGCCTCTAAATCATCAGATCAAATGACGATTAAGTTAACTGATTTGTTGCCCTCGCTAGCGAAAAAATTGCCTGGTAGTGCGTCATCTAATCAAGGTGGCGCGACTGATTCGGGCTCCTTCTCATCGCATCAGTTAGATGCCAAAGCATTCTCTGAACTGGCTAAGGGTCCTGAAATACGGGAATTTCGAGAGTGGCTAGGGGAGCATCTAAAGCGCGCTGAATCACTTCGTGAGCTAACTGATAAGCTTGGTACCATGGTCGCGCGGCAGATTGCTGGTCAAATAGGTCGAGGCCGGTGGAGTTTGGAAATTGCTATGCATCCCGCGGAACTAGGTTCCATCGAGATTGAGATGGAAATGACAGAACGAGGACTTGAAGCGAGTTTTAGGGCATCTCATTCCGTGACCAGAGACCTTCTGTTGGAATCAATGCCTCGATTAAAGGGCTGGTTCGAAGAAGGTGGCATTGATGTTGCATATACGGGGTTAACCCAAGATTCTGGGGCCCAGAATGGCGGAAACTCGACAGGCGAGCAAAACACGCAGCCGGAGATCCAGGTCACAGAATCTGAAGAATCATCCGATTTAACTGATAATCAGTTGGTCATTGATGATTCGACTGGATTAGATGTACGCGTTTAGTTAAGAGGATTCGGCATGGCTGACGAGCAGATTGAAGAAGAAGAGGGCGGTGGCAAGAAAGGTGGTCTGTTAAAGATCATCTTGCTGGTTGTTGGTGTTGTTTTGGTGGTGCTCCTGACCATCGGTTTAACGCTTTATTTCACTGGATTCTTTGATCCCGGTCCTGAGGAGGTCGCTGAAGAGCAAATCAGTGCCTTGGAAACTGAGGCCGCGGAGGCGGCGGATGAGGTGGCAAAGCAGCCGGCGAAGATTCAGCTGGAGGCCCCGGCAGTCGAGAAGTTTGAGACGGTTTATTACGAGCTCGAGCGTGAGTTCCTCGCGAACGTAGCTAATTCTCGTAAGGTGATGCAAATCAAGCTCGCGATTATGACTCACTATGATGAGCAGGTGATTGCAAATATTGAGAAGCACACTTTTGCTATTCGCTCATCGATTCTGGACATTATGCGTCAAGTGACAGAGAAAGATATTGATCAACCAGATTTTCGGACCAATATGGCAGAAGATATTCGGTTAGCGATGAATGCCACTCTCGAAGAATTTGAAGATTTTGGCGGCATTGAAAAAGTATATTTTGCTGAATTCATCGTTCAGTGATTAGGGGGGCGTCATGGCTGAGAGTCTGCTAACACCAGAAGAACTCGACGCGCTTGCTGAAAGCGTTGATTCCGGGGATTTGGAAACGGATACCGGTTTTAATTTGCAGGCTCGCGTCGTGAAGCACGATCTAGCAGCCGAAGATTCGACGCTGGGTGTCAACCTGTCATCGATCGATATGATCAATGAGCGGTTTATTAGGATGTTCCGTTTGGGTCTTCTCGACGTTTTAAGGACGAGCCCTCGAATTAACCCAGCGCGTGTTCGTATTATGAAGTTTGGTGATTATCTTCCCGACCTCAAACCGCCTTTGTCGGTGACTACCGTGCGGACTCCTCCGCTACGTGGTTCGTCAATGGTGTTGATCGAGCCGAATATTATTTTCTCAGCGCTTGACAATTTCTTTGGCGGATTTGGACGTGGTATTGGTGCGCTGCCTCCGGGACGACTTTTTACACCCACAGAGACTCGGATCATCAAGATGATGCTGGACCAGCTGTTCTTGTCTCTGCAAGAGGCTTGGGCTCCGCTTATGCCTGTCGAGATCGAGACGGTTAGCTACGAGATTAATCCGCAGTTCGCACAGATTGTTGATGAGAATGACTTGATTATTCTCTCGCGTTTCGAGGCCGAGCTCGGCGATAACGTTAAAGGGTTTATCGATATCGTATACCCGTATGCGGCCCTGAAACCATTCCGCGAGCTGCTGAGAAGTCGGTTGCAGACCGGTGATGGGAATGAAGAGTCTGACCGTTTGTGGCTCGAGAACATGGAATTGGCCTCGGGCGATGCACAGCTTCAGGCAAAAGTTGAGCTCGCCAAGGTGAAAATCCCGGTTCGTGACTTTGAGGACTTGGAAGAGGGTCAGGTGATCTTTTTCAAGAAACCAGATTATGCGCGTTTGATTGTAAATGATGTTCCGATCTTTGAAAGCTCCGTGGGTACGCATGGTACGCAGGTGGCAATTAAGATTGAGAACCCAATCAAGCCAGAAGAATCAAATGATTAAGTCGATCCGACTGATGGAGGTGGATTGTGAGTGAATTAGAAGCAGATGATACGGTAGAGAACGAAGACTCGGCCGGCGCTGAAGATCAAGTCGAAGGGGCTGAAGCAAATATCCCTTCTAAAATGAACCGGGAAGTGATCGAAAATATTCCAGTGACCCTTGCGATTGAAGTGGGTCGGGCGTCCTTGAAAATTCGTGACCTGATGCGTTTGACCCAAGGCAGCGTGGTTGAATTAGATCGTCTCGCCGGAGAGCCCCTAGATATCGTGGTTAATGATACAGTTGTCGCCCAGGGAGAGGTGGTTCTGGTGAATGACCGTTATGGTGTTCGCTTAACGCAAGTGATTTCAGCGGCAGACCGGATTAAAAACCTCTAATCACAGCTGATTAAGAGGGTATTGAGTGGAATACGTTGACTGGGTTTCGTTTGTCTTAAGTTTTCTGCTTGTCATAGCGTTGCTGGGTGCAACGCTATGGGGCCTCAAGCGGTTTGGCCGGTTGCAGCTGCAGAACCAATCTGGTCAGGCATCTATTAAATTAATCGATTCATTTAGCCTTGGTGCCCGACAACGTATTGTATTGGTCGAATCTGATGATCAGAGGATCTTGGTCGGTATTTCGCCGCAGTCCATAACAGGTCTTGGTCAGTGGCCAAGGGACAGGGCTCCTGAGTTTTCTGATGTGCTTCGTGACGCAGGTACTCAAGCGGAGAGCAGCAGTGATTAAGATATTCATGTTCGTTGCGATGTTCGTTTCACCAGCATTCGGTGACGCTCTTCCGATCGTTACCGTTACCGAAGAACAAGGTGCGACACAATACAGCCTCACACTGCAGCTACTGGCCTTAATGACCTTGTTGTCGGTTCTGCCGGCAATGCTTCTTGGGCTTACATCGTTTGTGCGAATCATCATCGTATTATCTCTGTTACGGCAGGCCCTAGGCACCATGCAAACACCGCCCAACACCGTGCTGGTAGGGATTGCCTTATTTTTAACGTTTTTCGTAATGGCGCCGGTGTTCAATAGTGTTTACGACACTGCGATCCTCCCATTTTTAAATGAGGAGATATCGATCGAAGCGGCGATCGCTGCTGCTGAAGTCCCGGTTCGGGGCTTTATGCTGAATCAAACGCGACAGGAAGATATCGGAATGTTTGTAGAGATCGTGGGGATGGAAGCGATACCGGCTCCGGACGATGTTCCGTTCTCAATCTTGGCGCCAGCGTTTATAACTTCCGAGTTAAAGAGCGCGTTCATCATTGCGTTCATGATCTATATTCCATTTGTCGTTATCGACTTGATCGTCGCAAGTGTGCTGATGTCGATGGGTATGATGATGCTCTCACCAATGATGATCTCAATGCCGTTCAAGTTGATGTTATTTGTTTTGGTGGATGGTTGGACACTTGTCGTAGGCTCGTTAGCTGCAAGCTTTGCGATGCCGTAGGGGGCTCTGATGTTAGATACTGCATTAGTCATTGAACTTGGTAGAGAAGCACTTTGGGTTGCGGTATTGATCGCAGGTCCTTTGCTCGGGATTGCTTTGATTGTCGGCTTGATAATAGGGATTATTCAGGCGGCAACTTCAATCAATGAAATGACGCTTTCTTTTATCCCAAAAATTGCTGCTTTGGTCGCGGTATTAGTTCTTCTTGGATCTTGGCAGGTTTCAGTGATCGTCGATTTCACTCGTAAATTGTATGAGCGAATACCAACGCTCTTCTTCTAGGCGGATTGATGGAGCTCCTTGCTGCAGATTTGATTGAGCGGTTCTACACAGCTCTTTGGCCGTTTCTGCGAATCGGTGCGATGTTAATTGCGGTGCCGGTTTTGTCAATTGATGCGGTATCCGTTCGGATAAGGATTATCTTGACTCTAGCGTTGACACTCATGATCTACCCATTGGTTGAGTGGCCAACAATCGATCCTGTTTCCGCCGCAGGTTTATCAGAAATCATTAATCAGATTTTGATTGGTGCGTTGATGGGATTTTTTCTCCAAATCGTCACGGGAGCAGTTGTGGTGGGGGGGCAGGCAGTTGCAAATTCTATGGGCTTATCGATGGCGACTATGGTGGATCCCGGTCTTGGCACAGTCCCGCTGTTGTCACAGTTTTTATTGATCCTCGCAACACTGATTTTTTTGGCTGTCGGTGGTCATATGCTGATAATCGGGATTCTTTTACGGAGTTTTGAAACATTTCCTGTTGGGGTAGCTTTTATCGGCGAAGCAAATTTTTCGGCTCTAGTTGAGTGGAGCGCCATGATTTTCCTTGGTGGGGTCTTAATTGCCCTTCCAATCATGGTGGCACTTCTTTTAGTCAATACCGGAGTTGGGGTAATTACTCGGGCCGCACCAAGTTTGAATATTTTTGCGGTCGGTTTTCCAGTGTTCTTCTTGACGGGTTATGCTGTCCTAATTCTATCGATGGCCGGAATCGGTGCGCGCATCCAGTGGCTTTGGATGGAAGGGATTGAGCGCGTGAAAGACTTTGTTCTGGTTCCAGGAGTGTTGTGATGGCAGAAGATACGCCGGAAGAGGAAAAAACCGAAGAGCCCACAGCCCGGCGCTTACAGAAGGCGCGTGAAGACGGTCAGGTACCTCGATCTCAGGAACTCGGGGTTGCCGCTGTGATGATCAGCTCAATGTCGGCTCTTTATTTGATGGGTGGTTGGTTAATTGGAAATTTAGCTGATCTGTTTGCGTCTGGATTTATAATTGAGCGACGTGAAATTTATTCCGAAAATCTTGGGATGGTGCAGTTCGCCGATATTGGGAAAGAATCATTTTTCCTAATCATTCCGCTGTTAGTCCTCACTTTCTTTGTCGCAATTCTCGCATCCTCAGCGATGGGGGGACTGAATTTTGCTTGGAAAGCGATAACCCCTAAGGGCTCTAAACTTAATCCGTTGAATGGTTTTAAACGGATGTTTGGTTTGAAGGCTTTGGTCGAACTCTCCAAGTCTATCCTTAAATTCGCGCTTGTCGCGCTTGTTTTAGCCTATTTCGTTTACGATTTTTCTGATGAACTGGTGGCTTTGTCAGGTATGGCTATTCAGCCCGCACTGGTTGCTGCAGGCGAAATGATAGGGCTAACAACTCTTGTTGTAACGGCGACCTTGGTTCTAATTGCAGCGATCGACGTACCGTTTCAAGCTTTTGAATTCAATAAGCGTATGCGGATGACTAAGCAGGAAGTCAAAGACGAGTACAAGGATATTGAGGGTCGTCCCGAGGTTAAAGCGCAGATTCGTCGGAAACAGCGCGAAATGGCCGAACAGCGGATGATGGAGCAGGTCAAGGACGCGGATGTTGTGATCACAAACCCAGAGCATTTTTCGGTTGCACTGGTGTATGACCCCGAGTCGGATGGAGCACCGATTGTAGTCGCCAAAGGTGTCGATCACGTCGCGTTACGGATTCGTAATGAGGCGAAAGAGCATGGTGTGGTTCAGGTTGAAATACCACCACTTGCGCGGGCTCTTTATTTCACGACAGAGATCGACCGAACAATTCCTGAAGAGCTCTACTACGCAGTTGCTCAGGTCATTGCATATGTATTTAGCCTGGCAAGCGTCCGTCGAGACGGGCAAACTGCAGGTAAACCGAACCCCGAAATCCCGCCAGAATATCGATTCGATGCGGAAGGTAACCCCGAATAGTGAAAGGTATGCACAGTCATGTTTGACGAATCCACTACGAAGCTCTGCCAGGACAATGGTGAAATATTTTTTCGGGGCTCTGACGTGTCGCGTTTTCAAAGGATTTTTGACGCGGTTGTCGATGATGCGCAGCATCTGCTCGTGACGAGTCATTACGATGGTGTCATTGATCATTACGGCAGGATGATGTTGAACCGTCTGAAAATGCGGTCGGGCATGGCTGTCGAGACCTACATGCCCGCGAGCACAGAGGCATTGGTTACCCGATTTAACGAGCTAGTGAATTCTATGTCTATGGAGGAGGCTCGGGGCGAACAAACGTCGCAGACTCCAGGCCGAATCATAGTAGTGAACGACCCGAAGGCCATCGATAGCGACGGATGGACGCTACTGTCTCGAATGGTGACGGATTTTTCTGGACTCAATATGCGTTTGGTATTTTTGTTAGATCGCGTCCCCTCAAATATTGAAAAGGCACTGGATCGTTTTGGTTCGCGTTTGTTGCGCTGGGAGGTCGAGCCACCAACCGCAGAAGAGCAATTGCTGCTTCGTAAAGAGGGGATGGCTGAAGGGCTGGAATTTCAAGTTGAACGGGTACTGTCTCGTATCAACCAAACGGTTTCGCAACATCTGGAGCCAAGTTTGTCGGCTGATCAGGGGAGCGTCTCTCTCCGGGTCGACATTGATGAGGCTCTGGGTGGCCCTACCGACGCGGGTGAGCGCGAGGCAGATGATATGCGTGCTCTATTTGAAGAGGAAGAGCCAAAGAAGAAAGGCAGTGCGCTTGGTGTTATTGTTTTTTTGCTAGTTTTGGGGATTGGTGCGACCGCCGTTGCGGGATTTGTTAGCCCGGATGTTGGCCAGCAATTAGAGCGAGCACTGAAGCTCTTGGGTGTCGAAGACAGCATTTTTTCTCGGAAAGAGAAGGGTCAGTCTGTCGTAGACGCTGCGTATGACTCGTCACTAGATGGTAGACCCCAATCACCGCAAAACCCATCGATGGGATCGTCAGAGTTGTTGCCTCGACCAGCTGGAGAGGGTCGCTTGGCCGAACAGCAAGCTGCGACCCCCCAGCAAGTTGCGCGTGCAGATCTTGCTAATCAGATTGCCTCAGAAACCCCGGCTCTTACGGAGGCTGAGGGAGCTGTACGCGAAGACCTGAACGATCAGATTGTCGAGGAAAACTTGGCTAGTGCTGACACCGAGGAATCGACTACGACGGAGCTACCCACTGAGCAATCGGCCGAGACTCCACCACAACCTGAGCCTGTGACGGGTGTAGATACACAGGCTGCTGCCACTCCTCCAGCGTCCGTGGAATATCCTGCGATTGAGATCGTAAGAAGTGCAGGCCCCCGTCAGCAGTTCGTTCAACATATCGTGCTGGCCTCACGCGCGCGTGCGAATGCTTGGATTGCCACACAAACAGGTGTGGATCGCGCGATTGTTGTTCCGATCAATGTCAACGGCACAACTCGTTATGCGGTCGTCAGTGGGCCTTTCCAGGACCGTGCGGAGAGTCGTGCCTATATTCAAGGAATGGCACAAGGTGCCGATTATTGGGTGAGAACGGCGGGTTCACTACAGCGAATCTTGCGAGACGGAGAGTAAAAGTGGCCAACGAACTTTTCCGACAGGATGGTAAAAGCAAGGGTGAGCGCGCGATCGTTCAAGGAGATGATCCGAAGAGGAGTCTTAAAGCGTCCGAGGCTCATCAGATCTCGGAGGGGCCTGAAACAGAAAAACACGAGGGCCCAGTGGTTGGGGTGGATACGTATAACGATCGTTTCGAGCGCGTGAACCCGGGTCGGCGTGAATATCACCAGTCGGAATTTTCTGCGTCAACCGTCAAACTTGCTAACCACTCAACTGCGGCCGCTTTGAAAGCGGAGATTGACGAGATCGTTTCATTGAAACCTATGACTTGGGATCTACCGGTATGGCGCTCCGCACAATTAGGTGACGAAATTCTAAAAAGACTCACAGATACCGTCGATCAACTTAAAGTCGTGATGCGAGCGTCCGATTCATTAGTTGGCGAAGTAGAAGCGTTGTATGAATCAAAGAACCCGGTGACGGCTTCCGATGCCCAAGAGACAACAGAAGAGACGAAAGATGAGTGAGAACGAGACTCCGAAAGACGAAGAACGTAAGGACGAGGTATCTGCAGAGGGTGAGTCTGAAGCAGTCGATGGCGCTGAAGAAGTCTCTGAGGACCTACCCGATGCCGTAGTCGATGATTCTGCAGATCCAGAAGTCGAAACGCCAGATGAAGCCGGTGATGTTGCTGTTGCGGCAGCGGATGCGACTTTAGCTGAAGCGATTCACCTTGCAGACGAGCTTGTCAAGACTCGCATAGAGAAAATTCATGAAGCGGGCGAGCGCTCAGTTTCACAGGCCGTCGAGTCGATGGAGACATTGATGGGCTCTGTTTTGGATTCGGCAGAAGCGGCGACCAAAGCATCAGCGACAGCGAATATCTCGACAGCTAACCTTGTCAAAGCAGCGAGGAAACTTGACGAAAGTTCGCACCGTAGTTCCAAAATTTCGACAATTGTTTTGTCAGTTGGCGGCGCGATGCTGTTTATCTCGGTAGCTGTATTTGGTTTCATGGCTGCACAGTTATCCAAGGGCTCTGCTGAGCTTGAGGGTATGGTTCTCGCGGTCGGTAAGCGGGTTGTGGAGTTGAATGTAGGACTCGAGCAGTTCCAAATGATCAACGACTCCATCGAGCAATTACGTCTTACCCAAGAAGCTTTCCGTGACGCGCAGATCCAGTTGACTGAGCGGATGAATGAACTCAATGGTTCGTTACAAATAGTTCAAAATGAGTTACCAGCAAAAGCCGCTGAGACGGTCGGGCGTCAGAGTGAGGCCTTTACAGTCCGCGTGGGAGAGGTTGAGACACAAATTAAATCACAGCAGAAGGTGACAGCGGATCTCGCAAAATCGATGCAGGGTTTGGCGGGGCAGATGTCTTCATTACGGAAGCAGATCTCAAGTGTTGACGAATTAAACAAAGACGTTCAGGCCTTGGTGACCTTACAGCGCGAGCGGTACTATGAGTTACTCCAATCTCAGGCTCAAAAAGCCACGGCCGCCGAAACTAAAATGCAAGAAAAGGTCGTAATTCAGTATCCGAACCCTGAGGCGCCTCTCCCGATTCCAGAACAGGCTAAACCTTAAATTTAGGTTAGCCGGCGTTCTTCTCGGTATCGGTGTCTCCATCGACAGGCGGTAAAGCAAGCTGATCATCGACTGCAGGGGCGTCTGGCAATTTTATATCTTCGAAGTCATCGTGATCACTATAGTTCTCTGCTGTCGGTAAAAGAGCGCGTCCAACAGATGTTTTCCGCTCAAGCTTTACTTTGGTGAAGAGGTCATCAACGATCTCGTCCACTTCCGCGGCTAGTTCCTCCGCATGTTCGGGGCTCGATTCAATTTCTTGGCCTATTTCATATAATCGGGATGCTTCTGTGAACGGTATGAAGGATTCAACAGATCCTCGTAGCATAGGGATACGGACAAGTGAGCTGACGGCTGTTCGCTCGTTGGCTCTGGCATCGAATCTGCCATCTTCTAACATCATTTCAATATGACGTGTGATCACAAGTTCGTAGCGTGGCCGAAGTGCATCAATGTCACCAATATCGATTCCCTCATCTTCGATCTCTTCACCGGACATGGCTTTCCAGAGATTTTCTCCTGACAGATCACCGAAGGGATTAGGCCCAAAAGCAACGTGTTCGGCCAGCTGGTCGCTTGTAACTTTTGGATTAAGTCCTAAGAGTGTTTCGAAAACGCTGATTCGCTCATTCAGGTAGATAACAATAATTGCAGCGCCGCCTAAGACCAAGATTAGAATGCCAAGAATCCACTCCATATATGTCGTCAGACCTCTTCGAGGTCATCTCCGTTGGTAGACTCAAGTGCTGCGATTTCTGCGTCGACATCAATACCCTCTTCCTCAAGCTGAGTACGCAAGAATTCGAGCGTTATGAGGGGTTGCGGTAGGTGTAACTCGTTACCGATCGCGTCACTTATTTTTTGGACATACGAGATTGCCTTTGGACCAGAGACATTCATGCTCTGATAGAGCATCCCGTATTTGAATACAATGCTCGAATACTCTTCGGGGAGATATGACCACACCTCACCTGATGCGGTCATAAGCTTCATGAAATTCGATGGTTTTGGTGGCTCTGGTGCTGGTTTGCCTTCGGCGATGCACATCATAGCAATATCATTGAACTTTTCAGCTTTCTGCGCGGCCTCCACAAAAAGTTTATCGATGTGACCGCGTGTCCTCAGCGCAATCCGCATCCGGTAAGCGTCTTCTTTACGTGAGTCGCCTTGCAACGCGATTGCTTTGTCGTACTCTTTTTTCGCTGTCGCTTTGAGTTCTTTGTCGCTTGGACCAAACAATGCCATTCGTTTTCTACCGCTCCGGAAGTGCCATCATTTTTCTCAGCTTTTTAACGTTCGCTGATAACAATTGACTGACACGAGACTCGCTAATGTCGAGAACCGCCCCAATTTCCTTTAAATTCATATCTTCGGTGTAATACAGCGCCATAATGATCTGATCGCGTTCCGGCAGTTGTTCAATCGCCCGGCTCAACGAGTCCATCATCATCGCGTCGCCCACTTCCTGCTCTGGTTCGTAACCCTTTTGTGGGGTATTCAGCATCTCGTCTTCGGCCGCCTCGGAGTCTACCATGAGCATCTGATGAGCATGCGACCGCTCCTTCTGATACTCAGTTGTTTCTTTGCCCATAAAGTCGGCAAGTTCGGTTTGTGTTGGTGTGCGTCCAAGCTCGGTCGCTAGTTCCTGAGTCGCCTCATTAGTCTCACGAATGTGTGAGATAGCAGAGCGTGGAAGAACCGAAATACGACGCACTTCATCCAAAATGGCTCCTCTAATTCGCGTTCTTGCGAATATTTCAAATTCGACACCACGTGTTGCATCAAAGCTCTGTGACGCTTCAATCAAACCAATCATGCCAACCTGAATTAGCTCATCGACATCCATCACTTGTGGAATGCGTGCTTTTAAATGAAGCGCTGTTCGCTTAACAAGACCGACGTGCACAAGGATCGGATCTCTGCCGTTCTGTGCAACTTGGTTATACAGATCTAGATCAGCCATTGCTTACCTCCGGACCTGAATTAAGCATCCGCTCTACGAAGAATTGCAGCCCACCTGAGGCACGATTTGGAATTGAAAGCGTTTGTATTTCTTTGGCCAGCTTTCTGAAGTCACGTGCTGCGGTTGATCCGGGTGAATGCGTGATAACGGGGGCATATTTACGTGCGGCTTCGAGTACTTGTTCGTCAGATTCGATCGAGTAGATGTACTCTAGGTCGAGATCCAGGAATTTGACGGACACCGCGTTTAGGCGCTGATAAAGTAATTGACCGGATCGTTGGTCTGGCACACCGTTCGGGATTAAGCCGATATTCTTGTAGTCGTGTTCGGTGGCGAGTACCTTGACTATCCCGTATGCGTCCGCGATTGACGACGGCTCATCGCGCACCACGACAAGTGTTTCGTGACAAGCTTTTAGGAATGTTATGACTGATGGTGCGATCCCGGCAGCCGCATCGACGATTAGATAATCTAAGGGCTCTTCAAACTCTGAAAAACTCTGGATGACCCCTCGAAGTTCAGGTTCACCAAGATCAGCCATCTTACCCATACCAGAAGCTCCCGGGACCACGTAGATGCCCGAGGGCCCACGCACAACAATTTCTTTTAATGATTTTTCGCCACTTATCACGTGACTGAAATTGTATTCCGTTTGAACACCGAGAGCGAGTTGCGCATTGGCAAGGCCTAAATCGCCGTCGAATAGCATCACATTTTGTCCGGCCTCAGCGAGTGCAACAGCGAGGTTCGTAGAGATGGTCGTTTTGCCGACACCTCCCTTCCCGCTCGCAATGCCAATAATTTTTAGGTCTTTCATTATTTTCTGATCCGTTAAAACGCTGGCTCTTGTTGTTCGTCTGTATCACCAGAACGCGAAGCTCGGAGACCCGTCAAAAACTCAAGTGTAGACACTGATTCGTTGTCTTGTCGATCATCACCATCGGGCTGATGATCAAGCCGGTTTTCTGTTGTTTCAGTGACCACGGACTTAATGATACTTGCAATCCACTTTGCCGTGTTTATGAGTTTGGCCGGACGGTTCACTTGGCTCGACTCTGACTGTAACCAAAGTTGTATATCTGGTTGCTGTAAGAGTGCATCCAGAAGAATCCACGCGTCATTCGATTCGTCGAGTTTCGTCACGTTTACGCTGTCCCATGCCAAGCCCTCTTTAAACAAGCGGTCTGTTGAAGAACGTGAGATTTCAGTCGCGACTACCAGATGGATCAGGGCCTCAGACGCGTATTGCGAGACCTCGGCATGGTGCTGAGCGATGTCAACGCCGCTGGTATCGACCAGAACACATTCAAAGTCAGCAACTTCTCTCAGCACTGTTTTGAGCATATCTGGCGAATTGACACGGTAGCATTGAACACCCCACTGCGACGCCATCAGCTGTATTTGATTCCATGCGCCTATTTTTTGGTCTGCGTAACTAATTACTGCAATCTGTTCCGGATTGAAGCGATCTGCTGCCATCCGGGCGAGTTTACCGATCAAAGTTGTTTTCCCAGAACCTGAAGGGCCGAAGAAAGCATGAACGCCTGAAATATCTTCAGGCAACTCAGTCGCTGAGGTAAGACCTTCGTTTAGGATAGCGTGAAGTTGAGCTTCCGCTTGGTCTGGCTCACCGATATCGGCAAGAGAGTCGATAAGGAGAGTGCGTAAACGGTTTGGCATTGGATGATCCATTAAGGCTTTTTGCCAGATTGTCAGCGTTTTTGGGTTCGCCATCTGCATGTGCCACGCTGAGGCCTTCCGTGTCTCTTGGATTTCACGCTTCAAGACTTGAATTTCCTCCCGGAAGAGTTCGACGATTTCCTTCGCTCGAGCAGAGTCATATGACGAGCTTGAGTTTGCAGAAAGCGTGGGCTCCTCTTGTCCGTGAAGAAGCTCCTTAAACGAAGTATCAGCGGCTTTCGCTTGAGGCGCTTTTGGTTCATCCATCGCAAGCTCTTCGTCAGGAACGTCAATCAGGGCAGGGTCTGCTTCGATATCGACCGCGACAATCAGCTCAAATTTACCATTCACCTTGTGACCCGAGACTACTAAGGCATCCGGTCCATACATCCTCACGACTTCTTCCATCGCTTGTCTGTTATCGTTTCCAAGTATGCGTTTCAGTTCCATGTGACGTCCTTACGCTTGCTGCCCGATTTCAGCTGTCACTGTGGCAACCACATTGACGGCCTGATCTTCAGGAATTTCTGTGTATGACAAGACTGTAATATCTGGAATTCTTGGGCGTGCAAGATTTGCGAGCCAGGGACGGATCGCAGGCGACACAACAAGAATTGCAGGCTTACCTTGTTCTTCAATTTTTTGTGATTCATGACGCATTGATTTGAAGAGGTTTTCAGCCAGCTCTGGATCAATAGTCAGCGTTTTAGTTTGATGTGACTGTTGGACAGCGTTGTGCAATATTTGCTCAAGTTGTGGATCCAATGTCATCACTGGCATTTCTTCAGTCATTTCAACCAGGCTTTGCACGATCATACGGCCAAGTTTTGGTCTGACGAGAGCTGTTAACTCATCTGGGTCCTGAATCTTTGCTCCCTCTTCGTTTAGTACCTCAAGGATTGTGCGCATGTCACGGATTGGAACGCCGTCACGTAGCAAGTTCTGGAGTACACGAGTAAGTGAGGCGAGACTCAGTTTATTAGGAACCAGATTTTCGATCAGTTTTGGTGAGCGTTCAGCGGTCTTATCCAAGAGTTGTTGCGCCTCATCGTGACCCAGAAGTTCAGGTGCTGCCTGATACAGGATACTATTTAAGTGTGTGGCTATAGCTGTCGGGGCATCGACCACTGTGTAGCCTAGTGTTCTTGCATGATCTCGCTGAGATGGCTCAATCCAATAAGCGTCCAAACCAAATGCAGGCTCTTTTGTCGAGATTCCTTCAAGCGGTGTTGAGACATGGCCTGGATTAATCGCTAGCTCTTTACCGGCATAGCTTTCACCACGCCCACGTACGACCCCGTTAACCATTAAGTGGTATGTGTTTGGCTCAAGGTCCAGGTTGTCACGGATGCGTATAGGCTGCACTAGGAATCCAAGCTCGGTCGATAGCTTCTTACGAACACCTTTGACTCTGGTTAGTAGTTGGCCACCGGTTTCTGTATTTACCAGCGGGATCAGGCCGTAGCCGATCTCGAGACTCACAAGATCAACCTGACTTACGTCGTCCCAATTAATCTCTTGTTCTTCGTTTGATTGTGCTTCGCGCTCAACCAGGGCCTCTTCGGCTGATATCTCTGACCCTGGGTCTGATCGCATGACCAAGAATCCAATCCCAGCACAGATGACGGCGATCATGATGAACACAGTACTGGGCATGCCCGGGATGATTCCCAAAAGGCTGAGGATACCGGCTGCGATGAACAGTGCGCTGGGATTAGCTAACTGTGTTGTTGTTTGATCGGTCATCGATTCGCTGGTGGTCACACGCGTTACGATTATTGCTGTAGCGAGCGAAAGAACTAACGATGGGATCTGGGCGACGAGACCATCACCAATCGTGAGGAGAACATAAATTTCACCGGCCTCGGTAAATGACATATCGTACTGAGTCATACCAATCGTGAGGCCGCCGATAATGTTAATAATTAGAATCAAAAGGCCGGCGACGGCGTCACCGCGAACAAATTTACTTGCACCGTCCATGGAGCCGAAGAAATCTGATTCTTGTGCGATTTCAGCCCGACGCTGCTTTGCCTCGTCCTGATCGATGACCCCACTGTTCAAATCGGCGTCGATCGCCATCTGCTTTCCTGGCATTGCATCGAGCGTAAAGCGGGCGATAACTTCCGACACTCGCCCTGCACCTTTGGTTACAACGATAAAGTTAATGATCATCAAGATGCCAAAGATGATGAAGCCTACGAGATAATTGCCGCTGATCACGAACTTACCGAAGGCTTCAATCACCTTACCTGCGGCGTCTGTTCCTTCGTGACCATTAACCAAAACAATACGCGTCGATGCCACGTTGAGGGATAGCCGTAGCATCGTCGCGAAAAGTAGTACTGCAGGGAAAGATGAGAAATCGAGAGGCTTCTCGGTATGGATGGCGATCATAATCACGATCAAGCCAATCATTATGTTTAGAGTGAACAGGATATCGAGCAAGAAGGTCGGTAGCGGTAAGATCAGCATCGCAATGATCAACAGCACAAGTGCTGGGATGCCCAACGACTTCCAGTTCACTTGTGGAATTGACTGTCGAATATCTGACAAGGCGAGTTGCACGATAAAAAACCTCTAATTTTCAGTTATTTACACATTCAGCCGTCGTGGGCGTTTGTGTTTCACTAGGACTTCTGCAAGAGGGGTGCCAACTTTTACCGCCTGCACTGCTCTCAGAAACAAAAGCGTCTTTTCATAAAATTTTTCGATGACCTGCCGATAATAGTTTCAAGAGACAGTGGATTCCTTGGCATCAAACGTGCAAGAGGGATGTCATTGATAACGAATTCGGCAATTGAAGTTGAGGATCACGAAATGCGTACGATGGTAAATTTAGCCGTAATTGCACTGATTACAATAGTTTCAGGCTGCACAGTCACTATGGCACCCCCTGGGCAGAACTCTGCCGCTATGATGCAGCCCCAGGTCGAAACAAAGATCGAAACAAAAGCAATCCCGGTTGTTCAGCGCCGCAGCGCGATCCGGTCAACCGGATA
>MDTB01111755.1_pt1 | contig 18255 bp, 10 predicted proteins | sample 811161 | NCBI WGS metagenome assembly MDTB01 (sample SAMN05326650, study PRJNA326480) | marine metagenome | isolation source: seawater | place: Mediterranean Sea | collected 2009
AGACGTTGTGTTTCGGCTTGCGCCAGATGGTTAATAAACCGCCGACCTCCAATACCTTCGCTGATCGCGGTCAGGCACTGGAAGTTGACCGAGCGAGGGACAATACCTTTTTGCAGGTCTTCGAAATAGGGTCGATATCCCTTGAGCAGCTTTACTTCTAGGCTGTCTGATTGTTGGCCGGACTCCCAAGAGATTTCCAGATCCCTCAGGCCTCGGATGAAGCCCCGGGAATCACCCGACAGACAGAGGTCTTGGAGTTGTGCCAGCGCCTCTTGGCCCTCGATTCGGTGGCGTTGATTGAGTTGGAAGCAGTTGTCCTCTAACGCGGCTGATTCGGTGATTACTTTGAGGATACTCCCGGCCTCAACGCTCGCCAGTTGGTTGGGGTCCCCCATTAGTATGAGGTGTGTGTCCTCGGCCAGCGATTTTAGTAGCTGATCAAATAAATCGAGTGAGACCATCGACGCCTCGTCGATAAGAACGATGTCGGCTGAACGAAGATCCTTCAGCTGACGATGAATCGTCGTAGCAATCAATGGTTGGAGCTCAGCCATCGGCATTTTCGTAACGGCCGCTTTAAACGACTTGGTTAGCCGGACCGCGGCTTTTCCTGTCGGGGCGACCAGCGATACATTCGGCTGTCCAGCGAATAGAGAAAGCTTGGCCGCGACGATCGCGGCCGCGGTTGTTGTCTTACCCGTACCCGGACCGCCCGTCACGACCGCTAAACGTTGGCTCGCCGCACCGATGATCGCGCGCTGTTGTGATGCGTCGGCGTGGGGCATCAATTGCCCTGGGTCAATGCTTGTCGTAAGCCTAGGGTGCGCCGACCGTTTTTTAAGTGCGGCGGCAACACGAGATTCCTGCGCAAAGTGGCGTTGAATTTGCAGTGCGCCGTGATTGAGGGCGAACAGCGAATCAACCCCGGATTGGGCAAGGGTCTGCGCCCAAAGATCGCCGTCCTCGTCAGACAGGGGGTATGCGGTATGTCCTTGATGAATCGCCTCGAAGAGTTGTGTTACTGACGTCTGTAGGCTCTGAGGTAGTCCCTCTGATTCAATCAGCTTCAGAACGTCTGCCGATGTCATTGGGTGCATAGGCAGCACTCCTCGAGGGCCAATACACCATTTGCTTCAATCGGTCGCCTCCATATGCCGCGGTTGGGCGCGTGGATCCCACGGCAAAAGAGATAAATGACCTCACCTAGATGCCGACCTGGGTCGTAGTCCTTGAGTCGGCTTTTGAGCCAGCGGTGTAACGCGAGGGCGTAGATGGCGGCTTGGACTGGATAAAACGTGTTCCTCATGGCGTACTCGATGTGCTCATCGGTGTACGCTTGGTCACGCGGACCGAGGTGATTGGTTTTGTAGTCCACGATGTGGAACCGTCCATCGGCCTCATAAACCAGATCGATGAACCCAATCAAGTGCCCTGTAATTGTCCGGTCAATTGGTGGTGTTAACGGTCTCCACCAGGAAAAAGCACCACACGCGTCAAACAGGTCGCTGAGCCGTAATCGTGGCCTCAAGGGCAGCTCAAACTTTGGCTCGGGCCTCTTCTTTTTCGGGCTCAGGGCGCCGAGCACCGAACTCGGGGTAAGCTCCGTGGAGAGAATCTGGTGAACCCAATCAACCACGACAGGTTCGTGGGTTGGATCCAGATGTGTCGGCCAGTTGGTCTTAATGAAGCGCCCCACCGCCAGAGAATCTCTGACACCATCTGCGTGCCACTCTAGGATGGCGTGGATAAAGTTACCAGTCCCTGTCCCTCCGGGAACCATGTGCCATTTCTCGTTGAGGTTGGTTTCAACGTTGGAATCATCTTCGTCGCCTGCCCCGGGCATCAATTCATGGCTGCCTTCGTGCCTGATCAGCCCCGAGAAGCTCCTGAAAAACCATGACGGAATGTTTGGTTGTTTCAAGACCGGACCCTGGGCGGTCGGTACTGTGAATTGTTCGAGGGGGTCATCAATCCCCGGAGCCTCAACCACCTGGTGACCACCGCCCAGACCACTGATGTCACGGTCGTTGAGTAATCGACTCAGGGCACTATCGGACTCTGGGACCCCGAGAAAGACTCCGTGTTTTGCGCGGGTGAGTGCGACGTAGAGCAGCCGGTTGAGGTCCTCTTCTTGGTCTTGGAGCGCTGGTTTGAGGGCGTTCTTCGTCAGGTCGATCGTTGATCCATTCCGATCGCAGTAATCAAGCCCCCAAGTGTTCTTCGGGGGTGCTTTGCCCGTGATTTCGTCTGCCAGGATGACCACGCCATACTCCAGGCCCTTGGAGCCGTGGATGGTATTAATTGTGACAACCCCTGAGTCGGTTGGTGGTCGTTGGCTCGTACGGTCATCCGCCTCCTTGCTTGAGTCTGCCTGCTGTGTCCACCAGATCACGGCCTCGAGTGGTGATAACCCCTTCGCGTCCTCGCCAAAGATTTCCAGACACTGATTCAGGACACTCCAGTCCTCCAGCCCTTGGAGGGTATGAGAAATTCTCCGGGCCGTCGAACAGGCCTCAAATAAGACCGCGATGGCCGCCGCCGGCCCATCCGATTTCCAAAGATCCCGTGCGTCGAATAGCTGGGTCTGTAAATCGATGAACCGTGCCCGTTCGCTCAGTTGTCCGGGTCCCGAAAGATCAAAACCCATGAGGGTAGTTGAGGCGGCAGACGCCACCCTCGAGAAATCATCGGGGTTGGCAATCGCCTCGAGGACTAGCACTACCTCCCGGGCGATTCGCCGACTAAAAATACTGGCCTTATTTTGGTAGTGAAACGCGAGACCAAACTGTCCACCGAGTCGTCTAATCTTCTGCGCCGTGGCACGGCTCTGGACCAAGACACAGATATCTTTCTCGGTGATCGGTCGCGTGCCGATCCGGCACGAGCCCTGCTGGCCGCCGGCTAAAAGCGACGCCGTGAGTTGGACGACCGTTTGGGGTGACAGCGATTCGATCCACTGAAATCCAGCAGCTTCCGTCTCATTCATGGTCAGCGGTCGGATGTCTTCAGGACGACCGGTTTCTAGTTGGTGGTACCGCAACACATGGCCTACCGGGTGGTTATCATCGAACAAGGTATTGAGTCCGTCGACCATGGTCTGTGAAGAGCGGTAGACCGTATCCAGATACCACAGCCGCTGGTCTGGGAGGTTGTTTCGGACTTGGTGATAGAACGCGGTGTCTGCGCCGCGGAACCGGTAGATCGCTTGTTTTGGGTCCGCCACCATGACCATCAATCGTTGGGGCTCGTCGGGATACAAGTGATCGAGCATCGCCCACTGATGACGATCGGTATCCTGGAACTCATCGACCAGGATCAGAGTGTGTGTCGGTCCCTCGCTGCCGACACGTCTGGCTACCTCGGCCGCGTCCCGAATAACTTGGTCATTGTCGGTGATTCCGAGTTCGTTTAACCGGAGCCGGAGTTGCCCACGCAACTGGTGGAGACAATAGGCCCGGAATTTGACCTCATCGTCTGACGGTCTGATGAGTGCCACCCATTGATCGAAGATGGTCCCATCAAACTTCCCCGCTCGTTCTAGGAAATACTTTGCGCTTTCGTTGGGAATGTCCTGGCGGGTGTCCGCGTTTTCTATGTTCCTGGTGTGTGTCTCGAGTGATTTGCGATTCATCCCATTGAGGGCAAAGAGTGACTCGATATCCGACAATAACTCGTTCCTCCTCTGCATAAATTCAGACCCGATGACCGCGAGATCAGGACAGTGCGTTGAGGATGGTTTGATATCGTCGATCGGCCTCCACGCAAGCTCAGCGTGGCCTACAAATGCGGCGAGCCCGCCTGTGAGTGAGCCGATATGGTGTGCCCCGTGCTCCGTGACAAGCCTCCGGTAACAGTCGATCGCTACCTCTCGGCGAATACCTCCGATGTCGGTTTCCAAAGGAAAGCTCGGGATACCCACGCTTGGCCCCAAGTCATTGACCAGACGGATCGCAAAACCGTGGATGGTCTGTATCTCGATGGTATCAAGTCGCCGGAGCGCTCGCCCGAGTCGCTCGATACCTTGGTCCCCTGAAAAATTTGGATAGGCTGCCGTTAGTTCTGAGTGTCCGCGGGTCAGGAGATCAATTTCTTCCACCAGCCGTTCACGGACCCGTGCCCTGAGCTCCCGGGTCGATGCCCTTGTGAACGTCATCAGCAGACAGTGCTCAGGTTGGTGGCCATCGACGGCTAGGGCGCGTGTGATGAGCGACATCAGGGCGTGAGTCTTGCCCGTTCCCGCGCTCGCCTCGATTAGGTGTCGCCCAGATCCCGGGAGCAACTCTGGCTTAAAGCGTTCCACGGGACCTCCCCAGGTATCCAAGAAGTGGTTTGACCAAGCGGTTCGAGAGGTCCACGTGTTTCTCTGGAATCTCCGGGTCATTCTGAAATACCCGCTGGTAATCGGGCCTATGCGCAAGTGCCTCATCATTCCATTGAAACCGAGGTTTAGCCTCGTCGTCCCTGTCTAGTGCCCTCGCGGTCTTGATCGCTAGCGGTCCAATCAGAGCGCATGGGGTCTCGCGATCGCTGATTTCCTCCAGCCAGGTCTTGAGAAGGTGTCGTGCCTCATCGACCGGGATCGGGCCGAATGGTGTGACGCAATTCTTGAAGGTCACCAGACGGAGGCTGCGCTCCGTCGGCCCGCTAGCGAAGAGTACCAGTCCCTCGAGAAGCGCACGGAGACCCCTCACACCATCGACGGAGGGTGTGATGATTACCCGGGGCGCCTCGATCGTGGAGAGGTCCTCGACCCGTAACGTGAACTCACCCAGGGTCATCACAGACGGCTCCACCGGCTCGGTCGCGCACCCAAGTGCCTCCGCGACCAGCGAGGGGGCGTATTTTCCGAGTGCCTCGTTTAAGTCGATCTCACCCGGGAGCTCGGGATAGCGCCTAAGGAAATCGATTAGCGTGTCTTGTGTCAGGGATTGGTCCACAAAACGCTGCCTCACTTTGAACGCGTTCAGGGCATCGATAGTTAGCGGTTCGATATCCAATTCCGGAAACTCAGGCACATGAATCCGGGCACCCTTCTCTTTCAGGAAGGCGACAGCTGGCTCCGCTGCGACCGCGAGGAACTCTTGGACGGTCCACACGCATCGAGTCTCCTGTCCGGCGATGTCCGGGACAGGGTCCCGGACCGGATCGCTGTCGAGGCTGATACCTGACGGTAATTCAACGAACGGAGGCGTGTTGTTTGGTCCCTCGAAGCAGTCGATCAACGAGACGACTCCGGGGCCGGGGAGCTCCGTAGTTTGGTGGACGGGATGCTTTCCGATCCAACTGATCCACAACTGCTTTTCAGTATTGAGGACAATGTCTGCGAGTACTTGACGTTCTTTTTCGGAGTCTATTAGGTCACCAGGACGGGGACTCTTGGCAATCAAATCCCAAGGATGCTCATACGAGTCCTGAGGGAAGGTATCGTGGTTGGCCCCGAGTATCGCGACCACCTGACTCGAAATACTGCGGATCGTTTGTGGCGCGGTGACCGACAGCTGATCATTGAGCGCCAGGGGTCGGGATAGCCCGGTTTGTTGGTTCAGTTGGATCCACTGAAACACGGACGCTTTACTCACCTCGGTCTCTGTGAACTGTGAGACGAACGGTGTCAGATTGAGGCTCTGAATCTGTCCCAATGTGAGGCGGTTGACGGCGCGCTCGATGACTCGGATCGCCGTCTGAAGAGACATAATATCTGGGGAAGATAGGACATGATCTATCGCAGACAGCACACCAATAAGTCGGTCAAGCCCGTGGGTCTGTTCGATCGACTCTGTCGGGGTGCTGTCGGTCTGAAAAGCTGAATCGGGGTCGGCCATCAGCCCCCTCAGCAGGCGTGTCTTGGCGGCGTGGAGTGTATGTCTATAGCCTGATAGCCCCCGTCTGGCGCCTGACCGCACAACCCAGTCTCGAATATTCCTGAGTTGCTGGTCACTCAGCTTGAGTACCTCACGCACAGTGGTATCTGACAGAAATGTGTAGACGGGGCCGGCCTTAAAGCCGGTACGAGACATCTCGGCCAAGAGTGCGATAGCGGTGACCTCAATTGGCTTCATGATCAAGGGGTCTGGCGAGGTCGGGAGCCGCTGCAACGGATCGGATGCGTGGAAAATCCGCTGCACGATTGGCCCGTAAAGCGCCGGGCTTGGTGTGACGATGTGCACTCGAGTGAGGTCTCTGGTTGGATCGGCATTTAACCAACCGATCAGCCACCGCTTTAATTCCACTACTTCTTGGGTCGGGCTTGTCGCGCTCACCAGAGACACCGACCAATCGATCGTTATGGGTGCCTTTTTGTTCTGAAAGAGATGGGTTTTGAGTTCGGAAAGGGCGCTCTTTGTCGCGTGTTGAACATAGCCCTCGACCGGTTCATCGTCGCCGAGGATTGAAAAGACTTTGGCCTTTTCTCGGCAGAGATCCGCGACGAGGGGGTGCGTTTCAGGTAGCTCGAGCGCCCCCTGCGTAAACCACGGATCTGGTGACGGAGACTGAATACACAGAAAGCATGGGGTGTTGTGTGTCCATGATTTCAGGCCGTTGAGTGCGAGGGTCGACAGGCGGTCTGGATTAAAGACAACGACCCGCGCGATCGAGTCGAGACGTTCCGTGTGTTTGTCTCTGAGCGCCCCGATGAGTTGTTGGTGTGGTGCGGCCGGCAACAGATGCTCAATTTCTCGCCAGAGCTCGAGCTGCCACGCGTCGGATGGTTGTATCAGTAACGAGGCTTTTTCAGGATCGACCAACCAATCAGGCCGTTCGGTCAGATAATGTCGGAACATCTCGAATAGGGTGCTGATTTGTTGCAGATACTCGGGCTCCATCAGGTCAGGATATCTCTGCCGCCAAACTGTCGCGATAGCCCAATACAAATCCGACTCAAGCTGTCGGTCGGGTTGCGCGTCTGAGATCTTCCACATGAACTCAGACAGTGTGGTGACCTTTGTGTTGGCGAGGCTTCCTAACCGGTCTGTAAGTTCAATTTGGAGCCAGCGGCCCGTGTCTTGGTTAGGAACAATCAGCCAGTCCGGAGCCAGCGGCGACGAATAACTCTCGGCCGAGAGGATGTTCGCCACACTCTCGACGAGGGTGTTGAGGTCATTAGAGAAGACAAGCTGCATGGGGTGATTTCCGCACTTTCGAATTTCTTTCGCAACTATTTCTGGCAGAGGATCGTTTTAAGGCCAGCCCTAGGACAAGATTTGAAAGAGCCTTGGGATAACATGTTAGCCACTGACCGAGTCTTATTTATCGGGCGAGATTACTGTTGATCATCGGCGATACGAGTAGCCCCGATATTGACCACCGTCATATTTTCTTCACATACATTCCATACTGTGCAGCGTAGAGGGTCCGGCTATGCACATACTCATGATCTCCGATGTTTATTTTCCAAGAGTAAACGGAGTCTCTACATCAATTCAGACCTTTGTTGATTGTTTTCAGGCCCTGGGACATAAAGTCACGTTAATCGCCCCCGAATATCCAGAGCGGGTAGCGACCACCTTTGAACTAATAAGCGTTCCGTCGAAAGCATTGCCTCTTGATCCAGAAGACCGGTTAATGTCTTACAGATTTATTAAAGGACTAGGCCCCCAACTATCGGAACAAGACTTTGATGTGATCCACATTCACACGCCGTTTATTGCGCATTACGCGGGTATCCGGCTAGCTAAGATCCTTGGGCTTAGGGTGATCATTACCTATCACACTTTTTTTGAGGCCTATTTTGAGCAGTATCTGCCTTGGCTACCCAAGTCGTTACTGCGCTACGTTGCGAGACGTATATCTCGTTCTCAATGCAATCAAGTCGACACGATTATTTCACCTTCACGTCAGATGAAGAAAAGGCTTCTTGATTATGGGATCACCAGCCCGATAGAGGTCATCCCCACGGGGCTCCCCTCGATCTGTTTCGAGAAAGTTGGGGACGCCAAGGGATTTCGCAGTGACTGGGGTATCCCTGAAGACTCGACCGTTTTGCTCTACGTCGGCCGAGTAGCCTTTGAGAAAAATATTGGCCTGCTAATCGACGCCTTCGAATTGTTGGCTAGGGGACGACCGGATGTATTTCTCTTGATTGCCGGGGAGGGGCCCGCCGAGGGTCAACTGAAACGATATGCCGCGCAGAGGCAGAACCATGCGCGAATAAAATTTACAGGATATCTTGACCGGGTTCATGACTTGTGGCGCTGTTACCAGTCTGCTGACTGCTTTGTGTTTGGTTCTCAGACTGAGACCCAGGGGCTTGTGCTGCTTGAGGCACTGGCGGCGGGTTTGCCTGTGGTTTCGGTGGCCAGTATGGGCTCGAAAGACGTATTGGTTGATGGCGAAGGTTGCCGGATCGCAAAAAATGATCCTAAAGATTTTGCTCGAACCCTTGGCGAACTGATTGACTCACCTGATGACCTAAAGATGCTCCGAGCTAAGTCAAGATCTTACGCAAAAGGCTGGGATGCCATGCATCTTGCAAAGATATTGCTGGGGGTTTTGAGGCGCCACTCAGCACATGCTTGAGAACTTAGTCAAGTGAAAGTCTCTTTAAGGCAACAGGTAGGAGATAGTTTTTTACAGGTTGTAACGTTTCTGTAACATTTGGGCAGTAACAATAACGTGCGGTCAGGAAACGTTGCAGTTTCCCTGACTTTATAAACAAAATTTTGAAGGAGTTTTCCATGTTTGTACGTATCGCTACATCTGCTGCGTTGGCAGTCGCGATGAGCACAACTGCTGTGGCACGTGACTATATCAGTATCGCTGGTTCTTCAACGGTGCTTCCATTTGCAACGATCGTTGCCGAGCGTCTGGGCCGTAATTTTAACCAAAAGACTCCGGTCGTTGAGTCGGGTGGTTCTTCGGTTGGTAAGAAGGGTGTTTGCGACGGAATCGGAACAGAATTCATAGACATCGGCAACGCGTCCTCGCGCATGAAGACGAAAGAGCTTGAGTATTGCGAGAAGAACGGCGTGAAGTTGACAGAGATCAAGGTTGGCTACGATGGGATCGTTGTCGCTAACTCGAAGAGCGGTGAGCAACTCAAAATTTCGTTGCTGAATCTTGGCAAAGCATTGACCGCTGAAGTCGCGGTTGGCGGAAAGATGGTCCCCAACCCCTACAAGAAGTGGTCTGATATTGACTCGTCGTTGCCTGACACAGCGATACGCGTGTATGGCCCACCAACGACTTCTGGGACGCGTGCATCGTTTGCTGAAATCGTGAACGAGAAAGCATATTGTAAAAAGGATGGTGACGCTAAGGCGGCTCTGAAGGCCGCTGGGAAGAAAGCAAAGACATGCCGTGCGATGCGTACCGACGGTGCCTACGTCGAAGCTGGGGAGCAGGATAACCTGATCGTACAAAAGCTTCAGGAAGATGCAAAAGCATATGGTATCTTCGGTTTCTCTTACCTCGATCAGAACTCTGACACGCTTCAGGGCGCCGAGTTGTCCGGCGTGGTCCCGACGTTCGATGCGATCGGCGATGGCTCGTATAAAGCGTCGCGTGCTCTCTATTTCTACGTGAAGCACCAGCACATCGGTGTCGTCCCGGGTGTAGAGAAGTATATGGCGGAGTGGATCAAGCACTGGGGTAACGATGGAGTCCTCGCTGACGCTGGTATGATCCCGCTGGGTTCTGGAGAGGCCGCAGAGATGACAGCCCGCATGAAAGACCTTCCGGTTCTGGTTGCGTCAGATCTCAAATAGTCAACCTAGCTAGTTGATAATCACGTGACCGAGCGGGACAATCCGTTCGGTCTTTTTATTTCTGAGGGAAGGTTCGCGTGTCGTTAACGAATTTGGTCTTGGCAATACTAGTGATTGGGGCCCTGTATTTTACTACGGGCCAGCGCGTTGCCTCGGCTCATCGATCGAGTGGTACAGAAAAATTCCACTCGTTGCCTCACTATCATGGCTTGTGGGCCGCGATCACTTCTGTGGCCCCTGCCCTTGGCTTTTTATTAGTCATCGCGATTGGCAAAGACCTCCTGTTCCAGTTTTGGGCCGGCGATTATTTTCCGCAAAGTGTCATTAACGGAGACTCGGTAGATCGTGCGATTGCCCTAGCTAAGATCTCAAACGTTGTTAACGGGATAGACTTCGGGGAGGTTGAACCGTGGGTTCGATCCGCTGGTGATGCTTGGATTCGGTGGGAGACTAACGCGGTCGTGGTCGCAAACTTTCTTGTTCTAGCGACGTCGATTGGCGGCGGCTTCTTGGGCTTTCGCAAAATCAAGCCCGCATTCCGTGCCCGCAATAATGTCGAGCGCTTCTTGCGATGGGTATTGATAGGGAGTTCTCTCGTCGCAATTTTGACAACGGTCGGTATAGTCCTGTCGGTCCTCTTTGAATCCGTCCGCTTCTTCAATTTAATTCCACCTCAGGACTTTTTACTTGGCCTGGAGTGGAACCCTCAGTTCGAGGGTGCAGAGCGGGCCGGCTCTGGAGGTGGAACTGCGACTTACGGGATGGTTCCTATGTTTGTTGGAACGTTTTTGATCTCAGCCGTCGCGCTCTCGGTTGCAGTGCCGGTCGGGCTTTTCAGTGCGATCTATCTCGCAGAATACGCGACGCAGCGTGTTCGAGGGATAGTGAAGCCATTGCTCGAGATTTTGGCCGGCGTACCTACGGTTGTTTACGGATTTTTCGCAGCGCTAACGGTCGCTCCTTTTGTGAAATCAGTAGGCGAATCGATGGGGTTCGAGGTTGCCTCTGAGTCTGCCCTCGCAGCCGGGCTGGTGATGGGTGTAATGATTATCCCGTTTATTTCGTCTTTATCCGATGACGTAATTAATGCTGTTCCTCAGTCTCTGCGCGACGCTGCCTATGGGCTTGGATCCACCCGCAGCGAAGCGGTCCGGCAGGTGGTGTTGCCGGCAGCGCTCCCGGGGATCGTAGCAGCGATTATTCTCGCCGTTTCTCGGGCGGTGGGCGAGACGATGATTGTCGTGATGGCGGCCGGTTTGGCAGCTAACCTGTCATTAAATCCTCTGGATGCGGTAACAACAGTCACATCGCAAATCGTTACGATTCTCGTCGGGGATCAGGAGTTCGAGTCGGCCAAGACGCTGTCCGCATTCGCTCTGGCATTGATGCTGATCATCGTCACACTGGCGCTGAATTACTTTGCTTTACAAATCGTTAAAAAATATCGAGAGCAGTATGACTGATCATATGTATCGAGGCTTGGACCCCAAGCAGGCGGCCGAGCGTGTCGCAGCTTCCATCGATCTGCGCCAACGAAAAGAATCACGGTTTGTTTGGCTTGGTAAAGCAGCGGTCGTGGTTGCCCTAGGTTTCTTGGTGCTGTTATTCGCTGAGATTTTGAGTAAGGGGATCCCTGGTTTATTTCAACATTACGTCACCCTTGATGTGGAACTAGAGGCACAGCAGTTAGACCCCAGCGGGCAAATGACGGCCGAGTCGCTTTCCAACGGTGACTTTGATGGTGTTGTCCGAGATTCGTTATACCAGGCCTTAGGTAACCCCGAGGGCCGTAAGGCAAAACGCGAGGCACGGAGACTCATCTCTTCGGGTTCAGGTCAGCGACTGATGGCTCATGTTTTAGATAACCCAGAGCAGATGGGCTCAAGAGTGTCTATTCAGTTTGCTGTCGATGACGACGTTGACACGTTCCTCAGGGGATTCATTTCCCGTGATACCCCCGAGGCAGACCGGCGGATCAGTGACCAGGCGATCGACTATATTGACGCTCTCGACGCCCAGGGGCGCATAAGCTATCAGCTAAGTGACTACCTGTTCTTCGGTTCTGCGTCACGTGACGCAGAAATGGCCGGTATTCGTGGCGCACTGGTTGGATCCATTCTAACATTGGCCGTGTGTATCGCGATTGCGTTCCCCCTAGGTGTTGCGACCGCCGTCTATCTAGAAGAAATGGCCCCGAAGAATCGATTGACTGAAATTATTGAGATCAATATAAATAATCTTGCTGCCGTCCCTTCCGTAGTTTTCGGGATCATGGGCCTCGCTGTTTTTATTATTCTTTTCGGTATGCCGCGTTCGATCCCTTTGGTCGGCGGCGTCGTGTTGGCCTTGATGACGTTGCCGACGATCATCATATCATCCCGGGCGGCGATCCGTGCGGTGCCTCCGAGTATTCGAGATGCCGCCCTCGGTGTCGGTGCGTCAAAAATGCAGACCATTACGCACCACGTGCTTCCCCTCGCGATGCCGGGTATGCTGACCGGGTCCATCATCGGTATGGCGCAGGCGCTTGGTGAGACGGCGCCGCTTCTTATGATTGGTATGGTTGCCTTTATCGTTGATGTGCCCGGAGGGGTGACCGAGCCGGGTACGGTCCTTCCCGTGCAGATTTTTATGTGGGCCGATTTTGCGGAACGGATGTTTGTACAGAAAACTAGTGCGGCCATTATTGTATTGTTAGCGTTTTTAATTAGCATGAACGCTGCTGCGATTTTGCTTCGTAAAAAGCTAGAACGACGTTGGTAGGAAGTTTAAAGTGATTGAAGTGACAGTGAGTGATTCAATGGAGCAAGGCACCAACCGCACAGTAGGACCGGTAGCGTCCGAGAAAACACTTGGCAGTGTCTACGTCGATAACCCACGAATGACCGCCAGAAATGTCGACGTTTTTTATGGCGATAAGCAGGCCATCGTTGATGTCAGTCTTGACATTGGGTCTAGCCAGGTTATTTCATTCATTGGCCCGTCAGGCTGTGGCAAGTCGACATTTCTTCGGTGCCTCAATCGTATGAATGACACGATTGATATTTGCAGGATCGATGGCGAAATCAAAATTGATGAGCAAGACATTTACGATCCAGTGGTTGATGTCGTTTCGTTACGCGCGCGCGTCGGCATGGTTTTTCAGAAGCCGAATCCGTTTCCGAAATCTATTTTCGATAACGTGGCGTATGGTCCCCGAATTCATGGGCTTGCGGCGACAAAAGTTGAGCTCGATCAGGTTGTTGAGTCAGCGTTGCATCGGGCGGGGCTATGGACCGAGGTGAAAGATCGCTTAGACCAGCCTGGGACTGGCCTATCCGGCGGTCAGCAACAACGGTTATGTATTGCCCGTGCCATCGCTGTCAGCCCGGAAGTGATTCTGATGGACGAACCGTGCTCCGCACTCGACCCAATCGCTACAGCGAAGGTGGAAGAATTAATCTACGAGTTGCGTGAGCAGTACACTATCGTGATCGTGACGCATTCGATGCAACAAGCGGCTCGAGTTTCTGACAGAACAGCATATTTTCACTTAGGAAAGTTGATCGAAGTCGGCGATACCAAGCAAGTTTTTACCAACCCGATGCACGAACTAACACAGGACTACATCACGGGACGATTCGGATAAACATATGAACGACCTAAACGACGATTTCGTTAGGCATATCTCGACCGAGTTCAATGAGGAATTGGAGGCGCTGAGGCGTTCGACTTTGGAGATGGGCGGACTCGTCGAAGAGCAATTAAGGTCTGCGCTCCAATTTTATTCTACTCAGGACTCATCAGTGCTCGGCAAAACAAGCGAAACAGAGAAGAAAATCAACGCGGCTGAAATAGATTTAGATGAGCAAGTAGAGGCACTCATTGTCAGGAGACAGCCAATCGCCTCCGATTTGCGGCTGGTTCTTGCCGTTTCGAAAATAGTTCGGGACCTTGAGAGGATGGGTGACGAACTAGAGAAAGTCGGCAGCCTGAGTCTTGAGTGTTGGACTAGCGGTAAAGATGTTGGGATTACTGAAATTCAGCGGATAGCTGAGCAGGTAGCCAAAATGTTAAATGAGTCGCTGACTGCGTTCGCGAGGCTGGACCTAAACTTGGCGCGGGATATCTTCGAGCGAGAGAGGAAGGTTGATAAGATTTACGAGTCGGCACTGAGGGCTCTTGCAACGTTTATGATCGAAGATCCGAGGAATATCGGTAGCGTGCTCAACGTTATCTGGATAGCGAGGTCGCTAGAGAGGGTAGGTGACCATGCGACCAATATTGCCGAGTATGTAATTTATTTGGTGCAAGGTGTGGATATACGTCACCCAGAAGTCAATCAGAATACTTTTAAGTAATCAGGCGCATTCTGTCCTTTGGGAAAATGCATTCTGCGCGGGTCCCGGATCCTACAGTCGACCTCAGGTTTAGAATACCATCATGCCGACTCATCACGTGTTTAGCGATCGAGAGCCCGAGGCCCGTGCCGCCGGTCGAAGAGGAGTGGCTACTGTCGACCCTATAAAATCGCTCGGTTAAACGACCGAGATGCGTCTCAGCGATGCCAGGACCGTTATCCTCCACAACTACGGTGCAGGTATTCTCAGCGGCCTCAACATGTATCGATATCATTGTCCCGTCGGGGCAATACCGCACAGAGTTGCTTAACAGGTTAGACATCAAAGAGTAAATTTCATTTCTATTTCCCGTGAGGGTCCAAACTGCACCTGCAGCAACATGTATTTTAGTGTTAGGTTTACTCAGATTTTCCTTGATCGATTCGGTTTGCTGAAGCACCTGATTCACCAGCTCAAGAAAGTTGAAGGTATCAACCGCTTGGGTTTCCGAAGTTTCAAGTTGCGACAGTGAAATTAAATCTTGGATTATGGAGCTCATTCTCAGGCCCTGCGATGAGGCATTTTCTACCGCTTTTTTTGCAACCCCATCAACTAATTGGTTATCGATAAGAGTTTCCAGGTAGCCATTGATGACCGTGAGTGGGGTTTTCAGCTCATGGGAAACGTTGGCGATGAAGTCTGACCGCATCTCACTGAGTTTTTGGAGGTGAGTTATGTCGCGGACTAGCCCGATAAATCCACTGGCGGAGATGTGGCCAAAAAATATTTCGATTGAAGAGTGTGGATTCGGAAAGTTCCTTAAAACCAGGGGCTCTGAGAATTCTAGCGCTGTAGCGTATTGTTTTAGCGAAGGCGATCTCAGCAAGGAGAAAAGATACGCATTGATGTCATCAGATTCTTGTAAGCCCAGCAAATTACCACTGATGCCATTCCACCACAGCAAGTTCCAATTCTCATCGGTCAATAAGATTCCAACGTTGAGGCTACTCAGGGCGGTTTTGAAATTATCTAGTTCATGAATGGCTGCGTCAGTTTTGTGTTCAGCTTGCGTGCGATCTATCTCGACACGTTTTATGATGTCGGCCCACAAATCCGAGGTTGATAGCACCTTAATTTTCGGGTCGCCGGTAAGCCAGTTATAAAAACTATTTCTCCTCCACAACGTGATCGCCAGGTAACCACTGACGATGACGAGACCAGTAGGAACCACATCGCCAGCGATTGCCCCCAGTATTACTGTAAGGAGAACAATTGATGCGACTTCAATGATAGTGGTGGAGCTGGCATTTCTCATACGGGCTTTTAAAGTAACCAATGTTAAAAGGTTGTAATCTAGTTCAATTAATATTCTAAAGGTATTTCTCGGGTAGAGGTTCGTCGTGCCAAACTTTCCTACATTTGACAAAGAGCTCAGCTGGCTGTCTTTTAACCACCGTGTCCTCCAAGAGGCGATGGATAAGTCAAACCCAATCATCGAGCGGGCTCGCTTCCTTGGCATCTATTCGAGCAACCTTGATGAATTTTATAGGGTTCGAGTATCCGATGTTAGAAAAAGAAAAATACTTCACCGGGAGGTAGGGCTGGAGCCTGCGTCGGGCAAGTTACTTAGACAGATCCAGCGACGCACCGTTGAGTTAAATTTAGAATTTGAGGCGACACATCTGGATGTCATAAAGACCCTAGCTAGGCACGACATTTTTTTGGAAGATGAAGAGCAGCTGACCGACGAGCACCGGGAGTGGCTCAAACGCTACTTCCACTCAAATATTCGTAAATTTATTTGCCCTATCGTGATCTCAGATAAAGTAAATTTGGGCGAGGTTATCGCCGACGACGCGACGTACCTAGTAGCCGAGTTGCGAAAAGCTGATCATTACATTTATTCATTAATCGAGGTACCTACCGACCATCACGGGAGGTTTATCGAACTACCAAAAATAACTAAACGCAAGAAGCCTTTAGTCCTGCTTGATAACGCGATCCGGGTTGGGCTACCCGAAATTTTTGAGGGTTATTTTGATTTTGACGAGGTTCAGGCTTGGTCGATGAAATTAACACGTGACGCCGAGTATGATTTGTCTGGCGAGATCGATGACAGCCTTATGGATCGACTGTCATCGGGACTAAAGCAGCGGCTCACTTCTGAGCCGACGCGGCTTGTCCATGACCGTGATATGCCAGACCGGGTTTTGGGCATGCTAAAACGTGAGCTGGGTATCGCAGGTATTGACGCGGTTATCCCTGGTGGTCGGTATCATAATATGAAGGACTTTCTGTCTTTCCCTTCGATTGGGCGAGCGTCGTCACGGAATTCTGAGCTCCCGGCAATTCCATCTAAAGCTCTTGATGGTCAGAGGAACTATTTTTCCATTCTAAAAGATCAGGATGTTTTGCTTCACTACCCGTACCACGACTTTTATCACCTAACGGAGTGGCTCCGTCAGGCTGCAACCGATCCGGCTGTAGAGTCCATCAGGATCAGTCTTTACCGAGTGGCGAGCTCTTCCCTAGTAATTAAATCTCTGTTGGATGCCGTAGCTAACGGGAAAGACGTTTCTGTTGTTGTTGAGCTCCAGGCGCGTTTCGATGAGGAGGCAAATATTCAATGGTCCAAGATGCTCACTGACGCAGGCGTGAGGGTTGCGTTTGGGATCTCCAACCTGAAGGTGCACTCGAAGCTCTGTCTGATTTCACGGCGTGAGGATGGCCAGCGAGTTCGATACGCTCACATTGGGACCGGCAATTTCAATGAGAAAACGGCCCAAACGTATACAGACTTTAGTTTATTGACCGCTAGACCTGAAATTACCGGGGAGGTTCGCCAGGTATTTTCATACTTTAATGCCCCGTACCGTAACTTTGAGTTCCATCATTTATGGGTCAGCCCAGTGAATCAAAGGAAACGAATCTATCAACAAATTGATAGGGAGATCGGGCTAGCCGAGTCTGGCAAGAGCGCCAAGATCACCCTAAAGGTCAATAATTTGGCTGATGACGAGCTGATAACTAAGCTGTATGAGGCGAGCAGGGCTGGTGTTATTGTAGACGCATGCGTGAGAGGCATGTGCTCGCTGATTCCCGGCGTGCCTGGTATGAGCGATAGGATCAGGGTAATCAGTATTGTGGATAGGTTCCTGGAGCATCCTCGGGTTATGATTTTTCACAATGATGGTGATCCTGATGTTTACATAAGCTCGGCAGATTGGATGACGCGAAATATGGATAACCGGGTAGAGGTTACCGTTCCAATTTATGACAATAATCTCAAAAAAATTATCATTGATCTTGTGGATTTGCAGTTCAAGGACAACGTGAAGGCTCGACTTATTGATGAGGATCAATCGAATCGGTACGTAAGTCGGGGCAACCGGAGGAAGGTCCGCTGCCAGATTAATACCTATGAATATATAAAGAAGATTGAGAGCGTCTGATTTGCAGGGTCAGTCACTAGAGCGGCTAGTTGCTGCCGTCGATCTAGGATCAAATAGCTTCCACATGACCGTCGCCAGACTGACTCCGTCTGGGCTCCAGGTCTTGGTCCGTGATCGCGAGCGAGTGAGGTTAGCCTCGGGACTCAACCGCAAAGGCGTCCTGGGTAACAAATCTATTCAGAGGGGAATCGAGACGCTCAAGCGGTTCGATGGTCGCCTGTCGGGTGTCGCGACCGAGGATATCCGGGTTGTGGCGACGCATACACTTCGGGAAGCTAAAAACGCTCACGAGTTTCTCGACTTAGCCGCCGAACACTTCCGAGCACAAATTAATGTAATTTCTGGTCCCGAGGAGGCTCGCTTAATTTTTCAGGCGGTGGCACACACACAATCGACCGAGGGACGGTTCTTGGTTTTTGATATTGGGGGTGGATCAACCGAGTTCGCTGTTGGTATTGACTTTGAGACTGAGTTTTTGTCGTCCAGAACCCTCGGTTGCGTGACATTCACTAAACGGTTCATGAAAAAAGTGAACCGAGAAAGTTTTGCCAAGGTCGAGTTAAACACTCGGAAAGTAATTGAGCCCATCGTGTCTCGGATTCGAGGCCTAGGGGCGGATAAAGTATTTGGGACATCTGGCTCAGTAAAAAGTGTGAGTGCTTTAGGAAGTTATCTGGGTCATGGCCCGATCATCACCCCAGAGTCATTGGAATCATGTAAAAACTTCATGTTGATGGATATGAACCGGCGGACCACCGACATTCCTGACGTGAGCCCGGA
>MDTB01126368.1_pt1 | contig 18255 bp, 20 predicted proteins | sample 811161 | NCBI WGS metagenome assembly MDTB01 (sample SAMN05326650, study PRJNA326480) | marine metagenome | isolation source: seawater | place: Mediterranean Sea | collected 2009
TCTCTTACAAATACAGATTTTTCAGGAATTGCTAAATGAACTCTTGCTCCAATTATATTGGCGATTTCATTTATTGATCTTGCAAGTTCGATTTCTTGAGTTTGTTTCATTTTCATAAACTCAACAGAACGACTTGTTCCCATTGGTATTTTTTCAAGTATATCATAACCCTGAGGAACTGAGCTTGGCAATCCTTCAGCAGCTAGTTTCATTTTAGCCTCGTAGAATTCTGGAGAAGGAACTAAAATTTCACCAGTTGTTCTATCAATTGAGACATCAATACCATTTGCTCTTAAAACATCCATAACTCTAGATTTTTCGTGTTCTGGGAGGTTTGAAAATAGCGTTGTTCTTGATGGTTCTCTAAAGGAAATAAAAAATATTAAACCAATAAATATGACAAATAAGGTAATCATTACAGGTACAGATCTCTGAACAGCTGGTTCGTTAGAAAATTTTTTAATTTTTTCTAATGAATTATTTATATTTGAAAGCATTCCTTGATTAGATGTTTGGGATTTTGCTATTTCAGTTGTTTGTATTTCTTCAGCCATAATTTCTTCCTTTTAAATTAAACCGGCATATTCATGATGTCTTTATATGCACTTAAAACCTTATTCCTGACATTTAAAGTCATTTGAAAACCTAGACTAGACAGTTGTTGCTGGATCATGACTTTTGTTAAATCATTTTCAATTCCAAGTTCAAAGTTTTTTGTCAAAGCTGCGCTCTGTTTCTGAGTGTCTGACACTTCCTGGATTGCTGATTTAATGTTTTCTAAAAATCCGCCGTCTGGTTGTTCCATAATTTTGGGCGTTAAATTAGCAACTTCTTCCTGAACATTTTTTATCTGAGTTTGATTACTAGGGCTAGTCAAAGTTGGTTTGAGATTGGTTAAATTTGGTTTCATTTTTTTCTCCAATAATTTATGCTTGCATTAATTTTTTTTCTGAAAAATTTTCCTGAATATTATTATAAAAATTACTTTCTTTTGAAACATCTATCATTATGTCTTTAGCATCAATAATGTTTTTTTCACAAAGTACTATCGATCTTTGTAATACATTTTCAAGTTCTCTTACATTTCCAGGCCAATTATAATCTCTAAGAATTTTTTGAGCTTCTGAGCTTATGTATGGTAAAGAGCTATTTTCTGTATGTCTATTTAATAAAGCAATACTGATTGGTAAAATATCATCAGGCCTTTCAGATAAATTATGAGTTTCAATAGGAAAAACATTCAATCTATAATATAAATCTTCTCGAAACTTCTTTTCTTTAACCTCTTCAAGCATATCTCTATTAGTTGTTGCTATCACTCTTACATTTACATCAATATCTCTTTGACCTCCAATTGGGGTAACTTTTTTTTCTTGCAAGACTCTTAAAAGTTTAGCCTGCAGCGATAATGGCATCTCTGAAATTTCATCCAATAACAGTGTACCTGTGTCTGCCGCTCTAAAAATTCCTTTGTTGGATGAAGAAGCACCAGTAAAAGCACCTTTTTCATGCCCAAATAACATTGCCTCAAGCATATTTTCAGGAATTGCAGCACAATTGATTGCAATAAATGGTTTTTCAAATCTATCAGATTTTTTATGAATTAAATTAGATATCACTTCTTTTCCTGTTCCGGTTGGTCCATGAATAAAAACTGTAACGTCAGTTTTTGCAACTTTTTCAACCATATTTACTAATGAAGTTGTTTTTACGTCTGAGAAACTGTATTTTTCTTTTGAAATTAATTGAAAGATAATTTCTTTTATTACCTCATCTAATTTGGTATAAGAGATATTCATATATGCCCCCCCCATTTCCTTTTTGAGAGAGTATCCATTTTCGCTATTGGGTTTGAGTATCAATAATTTCGTACTCCCAAATCCTCTTGCAATTTTTAATATATTTGACTGACCTCCGTTTTTTTCTTCAAACTCTTGGTTTACAATAAGAGTGGATTTAGAACCATCAATTCCATTTAATTCGTCAAATGAAAAAGATTTAATTTCTTTACCTTTTTTAGAAAAAAAATCATTTATTTCAGTTAAATCTTCAAAATAATCTTTAATTATAAATATTTCCTTCATTTTTAAATTCCTTTTAAGGTTTAGATGTTAAAAGCAAGAACACTGCCAAATAGGTAAAAAAAAAAAGCAAAAAATTATTTATTTAATAAAATCAACTACTTAGAATTTCTTTTTTTTTTTTTATTTTTTTAAAATTTGATTATTGTCATTTTTCTGACATTATTTTAATTTTATATACTTATTTTAAAATGTCTGAAATCATAAAAGGTCAATGCGAGGCCACCTCGCAGTTAAAAAAACTTGTATCAATGGTCGCAAAGTCAAATTCAACAGTATTGTTAAGAGGCGAAACTGGATGCGGAAAAGATGTGGTTGCAAGAGCAATTCACGAATCATCAAAAAGATCTGGAAACTTGGTAAACGTAAATTGTGCGGCTATACCATCGGAACTTTTAGAATCTGAACTTTTTGGTCATGAAAAAGGAGCCTTTACAGGAGCAGATTCAAAAAGAGAAGGGAGGTTCGAAGTTTCCGACAAAGGCACATTATTTTTAGATGAAATTGGGGATATGCCAATGTCACTTCAGGCAAAACTTCTAAGAGCAATAGAAACAAGAAGTATTCAGAGAGTTGGTGGGAGAAAAGAAATAGAGCTCAATTTAAGATTGATTTGTGCAACTCATCAGAACATTGAAAAAAAAATTGATGAAGGCCATTTTAGAGCAGATCTTTTTTATAGAATAAATGTTTTTCCAATTGAAATACCCACATTATCAGAAAGAAGAGGGGATATTCCAATTTTAGTAAATCATATTTTATCTGAACTAAAACAAGGCGGAGCTTCAATTCCAAATATTGATTCTTCTGGAATCAAAGCTTTGCAGGAATATCTTTGGCCTGGCAATGTACGAGAATTAAAGAATGTTATAGAAAGAGCAGCGATTATTTTCCCAAATCAAATTATTAATTCTAAAAACATTAAAGAGAATTTACTTAAAGTGAATCTGCCTGATAATTATCAAGAGAAAGAAATATTATGGAAAATGACTAGTGAGTTATCTGATATTGATGTAGATGATTCTGAAACATCAAGTTTTATACCTCACCCTAATCATTATAAAAAATGGTTTGAATTATCAGATAAAATTGATTTGAGAAGACATTTAAGTGATGTAGAGTTTAATCTTATAGAAGGGGCTTTAAAAAAAGCTAATGGATCTGTAACCGAGGCATCAAGATGCCTTAAGATCAACAGAACAACATTAATAGAAAAAATGAAGAAATATTCTATTCCAAAAATTGGTATTGATTAACTCCCCAAATGCTTAATACCCTTTTCTTTTGCTAAAACCATTTGTTTATTACGTTCCTTAAATCTATTTTTCTGATTTTTTGTTTTGATTTTAAAGCATTTAGGGCAATGTTCGCCATCCTTAAAAAACCTAGATTTCTTTTCTTCATTTGTAATTGCAGATCTGCAAGCAAAACATTGAGAATATTTCCCTTTTTTAAGATTTGTATTTAATGAAACTCTTTCGTCGAAAACAAAACACTCTCCCTTCCAAAATTTATTTTTATTTTTTGTGATTTTTAGATACTCTATTATTCCTCCGTTAAGTTGAAAAATATTTTTAAAACCTAATTTTATTAGATAATTGCTTGCCTTTTCACACCTAATGCCACCTGTACAAAACATACCAATTTTTTTATTTTTAAGTTTGTCTTTATTGCTTTGAATCCATTTTGGAAAGTCTCTAAAATTCTTTGTATCTACTTTCAATGAGGATTTAAAAGTCCCAATATCAGATTCGTATGAATTTCTAGTATCAATTATTAGAGAGTCCTTTTTCATCATAAGTTTTTCCCATGAAATAGGATCTAAATGTTTGCCTGAACATTGGTTAGGATCTATATCTTTTTTTCCAAGTGAAATAATTTCTTTTTTTAGTTTTATTTTTAACCTTAAAAATGCGTGATTCTCGTTTCGTTGAGATTTAAATTTTACATTACTTTGTATTAGATTTTTGATAACATTTTTAACTTTTTCAAACTGATAAGATTTAACTGAAAAAGAAGCATTTACTCCTTCCACACCAATTATAAATGTCCCTTTGATATCAAAAGCTTTTAATTTTTTTTCGAATAAATCGAATATAACTTCAGGTTCCTCTAGATAGACAAACTTATAAAAGCTGGATACTATGAAATCTTTTTTATTATGCACGATTTGTTTCTTCAAAATTTTTTTAAAACGTTTATTGCAATTGATCCAATATCATTAATACCTATTTTAACAGTAATAACCCAGGGTTTAAATATAAAAAAAACAATTAAATTAGCAATATTAGTATTTATAATTACTTCAAGTGTACTAACCTTCTTTTCTCTATATGGTAATAGTTTTCTTCATTTTATGGGGATTTCGGTTAATTCTTTTAAGATAGTTGGTGGGTTATTCTTGTTAATAATTTCATACGAAATGGTTTTTGAAAAAAGAGTTCAAAGGAAAAAATCAATAGCAAGCGATTTAATAAATGAACGTGATTTGGATAGTTTGGCTGTTTTTCCTCTTTCAATTCCTTTGGTTGCAGGCCCATCAGCAATAACATTATCTGTTTTAATTTCTCAAAACATAAATTTTTCATTGATAAACTTTTATACACAAATTTTCCCTTTAATCTTGACATTATTTTTGACTTCATTAATTATCATTTTTTCAAATTTTTTTATTAAAATTTTAAATAGAACTGTTATGAATGTTTTTCAAAAAATTTTCGGATTAATATTAGGAGCTCTTGCTATAGAATATATTATCAACGGAAGCTTGGATTTCATATGAAAGTAAAGTCACCTTGCATAAGTAAGTGTAAACTAAATACCAAAACTGAACTATGCGACGGATGTTTTAGGTCAGGACAAGAAATTAGTAATTGGAAAATTTATTCTGAAAAACAGAAAAAAAGTGTATTAAAACTACTAAAACTAAGAAAGTTAAAATTTTTATGTTTTTTTGTTTTTTTTTTAATTCACAGTTTCACTTCTGCAAATGAAATTTGGATAGGAAAATGGAAAGCTTTGGATCAGTGGCAGTCAGAGTTCTTAATTGAAATAATGGAAGGTGGGTTTGCAGCTACTGATTATGGAAATGGAGAAAAGGGTTTATGGTCAGTTGTAGACGGAAATTTGGAAATTGTATGGGAGTCTGGTAAAAAAGACTTTTTATTCAGAGGTGTTATGGGTTATCAAAGACTTTCAAATGATAGAGGAAAGAGTTATACATCAGGTTTAAGTAAATCACTTGACTAGTTTTAGGTAAGGTTTCTTTAAGTAATCAATCACCTTTCTCAAACTTTTCGATCTGGTGATTACATTGTTTTGAGATATTAATGTATAGACGCTCCCTGTTTTATAGTTTTTTTTTATCTCTAAACATGGACCTAATTTAAATGATTTGTGAATAGCAAAGACAGCGTGACTTTTTTGAAAGCTTATAGAATAATCTTTCCATTCACCAATAGAAATTTTTCTTGAATATACTTCCATTATTTGATGAATTTCTTCTTTTCTAAATCTTATTAACTTTGATTTTTTTAAATTATTCATAAATATAAAATTGAAATTTTAATTTGATAGAATATAAATACATTAAATATATGATAATAAACAATTTAATAAAATAAATAAAAAAATGAGTGAAGAATTTATCAGAGAAGTTGACGAAGATCTTAAAGAAGAAAAAAGACTAAAATTATGGAAGAGAATTCTCCCATATGTTGTTAGTGTTTCTTTAGGGGTAATACTTACTACTTCTGGATTTGTTTTCTGGGAAAATTATTCTAATAGAATAAAACAACAACTAGGTGACGATTTTACGGCTGCAGTTGAACTAGCAAAAGAAGAGGATCTTGATGCTGCATTGGTTGCCTTGGACAGAATAGTAGATAAAGGATCTGATGGTTATGTAACAATGGCAAAAATAAAAAAAGCTTCTCTTTTAATTGAAAAAGGTAATTTAGAAAAGGGCTTGGAAATATATTTAGATCTGGAACGAAATGCAGTTGATCAATCTTTTAGAGATATATCTACAATCCTATTTGTCATGAATTCTTTAGACCATAAAAGTCCTGAAATGTTGTTGTCTAAATTACAACCTTTAGAAAAAAGTATCATCTGGAAATCTTCTGCCTTAGAGTTAAAAGCATTTGTTTATCTTAGAAATAATCAAATTAATGAAGCTATTAAGACATTTGAGTCAATTACGGAAATGCCAACTAAACCTTCTTCTTTAGGTTTGAGAGCCAAAAATATGATTGATTTTCTTGGGAAAAAATAAGTTGTACATTAAAAAATTAACTCCTTTTTTTTTTATTTTCTTGCTTATTTCTTGTTCTTTTTTTGATGAAGATGAAGAAATTCTTCAAGGTAAAAGAGAAAATGTTTTCGATTTTGAAGACGATGTAATTATAAAATCCAACCAAAGGATAATAATTGAAGATAGTATTGCCATTAGTTCTTGGTCTCAACAATATCAGAATGAAAGGAATCACTTATTTCATTTCAAAAGTAGTTCTAAAGTCAAATTAAAAAAAAAAATACAGCTTAATGATATAGCCTTTGACAAGATAGATCATGTTACAATTCCAGTTTTTGATTTACAAAATGTTTATTATGCTGATAATGACTTTAATATTTATTCGGTAAGCCTAAAATCATCTAAAAATAATTGGAAAGTCCAATTAGACAATGAAAAACAAGAAAATCTTCCATTCATAGGTGGTTTTGCTTTCAATCAAAAAATTCTTTTTGTTACAACTGGTTTAGGAAATATTTATGCTATTAACTCAAATAATGGGAGAGTAATTTGGAAAAAAAAACTTCTAGTTCAATTTTCGAGACCTCCATTAGTTTCAAATAATAGAGTGTTTGTTGTTTCTGATGACAATCAAACCTTCGCTCTTTCTGTTGAAGATGGAAATTTAGAATGGTCGCATTCAGGAAATCTTGAAGAAGTTTCCATAATAGGTGGATCCAAACCTGTGATTTCTAAAAATGTCCTTATAGTTTCATATTCGTCTGGGGAAATTTATGCTCTTAAAGCTACTGATGGGTCTTTATTGTGGTTTGATAATATTACTTCTGGTAATTTCTTTAACAAGTCTTCTTTAAACGATATTCAATCTCCAATTTCTATTGTAGATGAAAAAGTTTTTGTACCTTCTTTTTCAGATAAGTTTGTTGCTTACGAGATTAAAAATGGAAAAGAAATATGGAATTTAAAGTTATCTTCAATTAATCCAATTGTCGCTTCTGGAAGAACAATTTACCTTATTGACACTTCTGGAAGACTTTTGTGTATTGACAATAAAAATGGGAAATTGTTGTGGGCGGTTCAACTCAGGAATTCTATACGTGGAGAAGAGATAGTTTGGTACGGCCCATTGCTTAGTTCAAATAAATTGATACTAGGGAATTCAAATGGCAAAGTTATTTCAATCTCACCTTTTACAGGAAAGTTATTGAGCAAAATTGATTTTTCAAAGGAATTAGTTGCTAATCCTATACAATTAGGCGAGAAAATAATACTTATTTCAAAAGACGGAATATTATTTGTTTTAGGTTAGTAATAGTAATGTCAGCTAAAATTGTAATAATCGGAAAACCAAATGTTGGGAAATCATCTTTATTTAACATGATTTTAAAAAAAAATATTGCAATTGTTGATAACATGTCTGGTTTGACAAGAGACCTCAGAAAAAAAGAAATTAAATTATGGGAAAAAAATGTTGAAATAGCTGATTCTCCTGGTTTAGTTAATGGTTTAAATTGTTTAGAAAAAAACATTAAGATGCGAACAATCGAGTATGCTAAATCAGTAGATTTAATAATTTTAGTTTTTGATGGAAGAACAGAGCTTTCAATTGAAGATTACGAAATAGTCAAAACCTCCAGAAAACTAAACAAAAAAATTTTATTAGTCCTGAATAAGACAGAAGGGAAGATTAACAACAACTTAAAAGATTCCATTAGATCACTTGGTTTAGGCAATCCTTTATATGTTTCAGCTTCTCACAATCAAAATATAGATCAATTAAAATGGAAAATTCACGAATCAATTCATGATATTAATTTAGACGTTTCTAAAAATAAAAAAATAGAAGAATTGTCTGTTGCAATAGTTGGAAAAACAAATTCAGGTAAATCAACGATTTTTAATCTTATAAATAAAAACAATCTTTCATTAACTGGTTCTGAACCTAACTTAACAAGAGATACTGTTGAGTCTTATACAAATTTAAAAGATCTAAATTTTAAAATTTTTGATACGGCTGGGTTTTCAAAAAAGAATAATGAAAAAATAAATAAATTATCAATACATCAAACACTTAAAAAGATTAGGTTATGTAAACTAATTATTATCGTCTTTGATATAAATAATTATTTTGAAAAAATTAATTCTAAGATAGTAAATTTAGTTTATTCTGAAAATAGGTGCTATATTATTCTGGTTAATAAAATTGATTCTTATAAAGATGCACAAAGAAATAAAATAACAAAACATATCGTAGACTTAAATCCTCAATTGAAAGGTGCTCCAATAAAGTTTGTTTCAGCAAAAGAAGATATTGGCTTTGAGGACTTGCACGAGGTTATAAATTCTCAATTACTTTCATGGAATAAAAGAATAAAAACTAGTGAACTAAACGATTGGTTGAAAAGTGTTATGAGAGAAAACCCTCCACCATTAAAAAATGGAAATATAGTTAGATTGAAATATATATCACAAGTAGACATTTCCCCTCCAAAATTTAACGTTTTTTCAAATTTTCCTGAGTCTTTAAATAATCCTTATAGACGTTATATATCTAATAAACTAAAAAAAAATTTTGATTTAATGGGACTACCAGTTAAAGTTTTATTTAAAAAAACAAATAATCCATATGAAAATAGTTAGTTTTTTTATCTTAATATCTTTTTTCGATTTTAGTTATGCTCAAGAATTTAAAGAAAATATTATAGTTGAAAATTGCAAGGCCTGTCATAATCTTAAGAATCATAAGACAAAAAAAATACCATCTTTAAATGAACTTAATAGAAACCAATTTGTTAAACTTATGATTAATTATAAAAATATTAAGTCAGACGGTGTGATGCATAGAATTTCCAAAGTTCTGACTGATGAGGATATTAATGATATAGCAGACGCGATATATGACAGATAGAAGACAGTTTATAATAAGCTTTATAAGAAACTTAGCATTTTTGTTTTTAACTGATATTTTTTTTTTAAAAAGGTTAAAGGCCAAAGTTAGGCCCAGAATAATTATAATAGGCCTTGGTATTGGGGGTCTTACTTGTTTAAAATATCTTAATAAAATCTCTAATCTCTTGGAAATAGTGGTTATAGAAAAAGAAAAGAATTACAGAACCGGACCTTTTTCAAACTTAGTACTTGGTGGTGTTATAAATGAAGATGATATTACTTTTAAAGTTAATAAAAATAAATTTGATAATATAAAATTTATTTTTGATAATGTCAGTTTTATTGATTCAGAAAAGAAAATTATACAAACTTCCAGAGATAAATTAAATTACGATTTTTTAATATTATCACCTGGTATAGGATATAAAAATAATAAAATACAGGGATACAGTATATACGACAATAGAAATGTTCCACACTGTTGGGACGGTCAGAGTAGCCTTTCGGATTTTAAAAATAGATTAGATGCTCTGGAAAATAATTCTAAAATAATAATTTCTTCTCCTGACTATCCATACAGATGTCCTCCTGCACCATATGAGCGTGCCTCTCTAATTGCTAATTATTTTAAAAAAAAGAAAATAAATGTAAAAGTTTTGATCTTGGATTCAAAAGATTCTTTTACTAAACAAGAAAACTTTTTTGAGGAATGGAGATTAAACTATGAAAAAATTATAGAATGGATTCCACGAAATCAAGGTGGTCAAGTAGTTTCATATAATCAAAGTGAAAAAAGTCTTAAAAATAATCAAGGGCATACGTTTAAGGGCGATTTTATTCATATTATTCCTGAACAGAAATCCGCAAAGATTTTTTCAGATTCTAATTTGCTTCAACCTAATAGTGATTGGTGTCAGATAAATCCTGTGACATTTGAACTTAATGATCACACAAATATATATGCTGTTGGAGATTCGATAAATGCATGGGATATGCCAAAATCAGCTTTCTCAGCAAATAGTCAGGCTAAGGTATTAGCAATTAATCTTATTAACAATATATTAGATAGAGAATTAATCGACCCTGTTTTTTTAAACACTTGTTATAGTTTCTCAAATGAAGATAGAGCATTTTCAATATCGGCTTGGTATAGACTCAATAGTAATCAGGATCAGATAGTATCACTTGGTAGCTCTGAAAGCAGAAAAAAGTCCAGTTCTCAAGAAAGGAAAGAAGAAACTAAACAAGCATTTGGTTGGTATGAAAATATGGTTAACGATTTATTATTGTAAGGCTTAGTTTTATTTACTACAAAGATCAAAAACTTTGTTTGATATATCATTCAGTGTGTTTTTTTTTAAAATCTTATTACCAGCTAAGGATTTTGTGATTCCTGAATTTAATTCATCTATATTAATCAAATGTGTTTTAATATTAAGTTGTTTATTTTCTTCTTTAAATATTTTTAACATAGAATTTTTCGCATTCATGGAAATGCTAAGGATATTGTGATAAGGCTTCCCGGTTGATATTTTACTATTAGTAAAGAAAATTATTTTTGCTTTTTTTGATTTTCTGATCAAAGGCTCTAATTCTTTTAAAATTCTCCATGACGAAGTAATGTTAATTTCTAACAATTTTTCCCATTCTCGATGAGTAAAGTTAGTCAGGGGTCTTAAGCCATTAAATTCACCAATAAGATTAATTAAAAAATCAATTCGTTTAAATTTTGAAAAAACAATATTTAGTATATTTTTTGAAAATTCTCTATCAATTACATTAGCAGGGAGTAAAGTCACTTTTTTTTTTTTTATTTTTAATTCATCATCAAGTTCTATTAGTTTTTTTAATGTTTTACCTTGTATAATTATATTTGCATTCGCAGAAGCTAATTTGTTTGTGATTGCTTTGCCTAGAACTCCAGTTGAACCAAAAATAATACCGTTTTGTCCCTTTAAACTCATTATTTATTTAGTTGGTTCGATTAATAAAGATAGTTGAGAAGGCAATGAACCAGAATCTTGATCAATCAGTTTTACAGGATAATCTCCGCTAAAGTAATGATCTGTAAACATGGGTTTATCTTTATCTCTTCCATTCTTAAAACCAAGTGCTTTGTAAACACCATCGAGCGTTACAAATTTTAAAGTATCAACACCTATATAATCTTTAATTTGATTAACAGAAAACTTTGATGCTAGTAATTCTTCCTTTGTTGGAGTATCAATTCCATAAAAACACGGATACTTTACCGGTGGGCTAGCAATTCTCATGTGAATCTTTTTTACGCCGCAATTCTTTAACATTTCAACTATTTTGATTGATGTTGTTCCTCTAACTATTGAATCGTCAATCAAGGCTATATTTTTATTCTTAAAAGATGAAACATTTGGGTTATGCTTGAGTTTAATTGATAAATTTCTAACTGAATTTGAATCTTCAATAAATGTTCTTCCAGTATAATGATTTCTAATAATACCTAATTCAAATGGTTTTTTAATCTTCTCGGAGAAACCTAGTGCAGACGCTACTCCAGAATCTGGTATTGGAATAACAATATCTATTATTTCATTGTCATCAGGATTTTCTTTAGCTAGTTCATATCCAATGTTTTTTCTTACATCATAAACATTCCTACCTTGAAAAATACTATCTGGTCTTGAAAAGTATATATATTCAAAAAGGCAAGGCTTTAAAATAGTTTTTTTAAAAGGTTTAATTGATTCAACTTTATTGTTTTTAATAATTACAATCTCACCGGGATCAATATCTCTTATCAAATCCGCACCAATTATATCAAGTCCACAACTTTCAGAACTAAAAATATAAGAGTTGTTAAGTTTTCCAATTACTAAAGGTCTAATACCAAAAGGATCCCTTACACCTATAATAGAATCATTTGTTAAAAGAACTAGAGAAAAAGCACCTCTAATGGATTCTAATGCATATATAAGTCTTTCAATCAAATTTCCTTTTGATGTTGAAATTAGGTGAAGTATTACCTCTGTGTCAGATGTAGATTGAAAAATCGCACCATTTTTAATTAATTTTTCCTTGAGTAGGTTAGTATTTGTTAAATTCCCATTGTGAGCTATTGCCAAACCTCCAAGATTAATTTCAGAGAACAGTGGTTGTACATTTTTAAGTGCAGATTCTCCTGTTGTTCCATATCTATTGTGTCCGATGGAAGTCCTACCTATCAATTTTGATATTATTTCTTTATTTGAAAATACATCTGATACTTGCCCCATACCTCTGTGAGCAAAAAATTTATTTTCAAAGGATGTAACTATACCTGCTGAATCTTGACCCCTATGTTGAAGAGCATGGAGACCAAGTGCCGTAAGCTGAGCTGCATTCTCGTGATTATAAACTCCAAAGACTCCACATTCTTCCTTTGGTTTTGATTTTAAAAATAAATGGTTCACTTTATTCAATACTATTTTCAATTATATTTTCTATATTCCGTCTTCCACTTTCATTATATATTTCTTCATTATTTTTATTATTATCTTTAAGCTTTAATTTGGAGTCTATACTTTTCTCAAAAAGTAATTCTGATTTTTTCTTTATTTCTTCGCTTAATGATCTTGAATATTCACTATCTATGTCTAAAAGGCCAAGTAACGTATTATTAGTAATTTTTATAATAGGAATAATTTTTGAATTATCAATAAAATCTAACTTTTTTCCCTGGTAGAAGTAATCAAACGCAAAAAAACATAGCCCGATTATTACATACCCTCTGGCGAGGCCAAAAATAAACCCCATGCTTTTATCTATAAGGCCAACATAACTTTCTTTTATATAAATTGAGAATTTTCTTGTTAAAAATGAGAAAAAAACAAATACCGTGATGAAAATTACAACGTAAGATAAAATATTTGAAATAAAAATATTATTTATAAATTTGTTTGATAAATTTACTAAATTATTCCCATAAGAATAAGAAACATAAAAAGAAATTATCCACCCACTAATCGAAAGTAATTCGAGTGAAAAACCTCTAAAAAATGCAAAAATTGCAGAAGCAAGAATTATTATCAAAATTATAATATCAAACATGTCAAGTTACAGTTTCTTCGTAATCACCATTAATAAAACTTTTTAAAGACGTATTTTTAATTTTATTTATTTTTTTTGCATCACCATACCACTCAATCACTCCATTTTTTAAAAACGCAACATAGTCAGCAAACTCATAAACACTATCCATGTCGTGGGTAACAGTGATGGTTGTAATTTTATTATTTTTGACAAGATTTTTTATCAAAAGATTTATTTGTCTTGCTATTATCGGATCTAAACCAGTTGTAGGTTCATCTAATATAAGAACTTTAGGTTTTTTTAAAATAGCTCGCGCTAGTCCTACTCTTTTCTGCATACCTGTAGATAATTCTGCTGGAAATTTTTTTAAGATTGACTTTGGCAAACCAACTTCATTTAAAATTGCAGTTAACTTATTATCTAAGCTAGAAAACCTTAAATTCTCTTCAACATTTAAACTATCCAATAATGCTGAATTTTGAAAAAGAATTCCAAAATTTGCCATATAATCTAGTTTTTTTTTATCATTAAAAAAATTTATATTTTCAGAATTCTCAAAACTAATTTCACCTTTATCAAAATTTATCAATCCAATTATGCATCTTGTTAGAATAGATTTTCCAGAACCTGACTCACCAATAATAGCTAGTGATTCTGATTCAAAAATATTAAGATTTAATTTTTTTAAAATTTCTTTTTCCTGAAACTTTTTTTCTAGGTTTTTTACACTTATTATTATTTTTCTCATAATTTGAAAAAGAATGAGGTGATAATATAATTCATTAGAAGAATCAATACTGATGAGGACACAACCGAGTAAGTGGTAGATTGACCAACACCTTGTGCCCCGCCGCGTGCATTAAAACCGTGGTAGCATCCCATAAATGTAATTAAAAAACCAAAAACGGCTGCTTTTACTAGTCCAGAAAAAACATCAATAAATTCAACAAAATTAAATGTATTTTGAAGATAAACAGTAGGATTGAAATTTAATAGATTTACACAAATTAAGTATCCACCCATTACTCCTATAATATCACCAATAAACACAAGTAAGGGTAAGGATATAATTCCTGCTATAATTCTTGGAATTATTAAATAATTAAATGGATTAGTTGATAAAGTTTTTAGAGCGTCAATTTGTTCTGTTACTTTCATTGTTCCTATTTCAGCAGCAATTGCTGCTCCAGATCTTCCAGCCACCATAAGTCCGGCCAATACAGGAGCTAATTCTCTTGTTATAGACAAAACAACAACATTCGGTATTGCGCTTTCAGCTGAAAACCTTGAAAAACCAGTATAAGATTGTAACGCTAAAACCATTCCTGTGAAAATTGAAGTCAAGCCAACAACAGGAAGTGAGTTAAATCCGATTTTGACGAACTGTTTGAGGAAAATATTAAAATAGAATTTTTCTGTTAAGGCAAATTTTATACAACTAAAAAAAAATTCAACTATTTCTCCAATTGTGTGAAAGAATGAAAATATATAGTTACAGCCTCTCTTCAAAAAATTCACTAAACTGAGGAGGAAATTATACATTACCTAGCCAATATATTGTTTTTTTGCTTATAAACCAATATTATTTAAATTTCTAATTTGTAACTTAAGATTTGGTTATTCTTTTATTCATCGATACTATTTTCACTTAAATCGGAAAACTTTGTCCAAGTTGGATTAAAATGAAGTTTAACCTTTGATATAGGGCCATGCCTATGTTTAGCTATTATAGCTTCAGCTATATTATGAACCCTCTCCATTTTACTTTTCCAAATTTCATGTTTATCTGTATCTTCTTGGGGTTCAGTTCTAGCAAGATAATATTCCTCTCGATATAAAAAAACTACAAGGTCAGCATCTTGTTCAATAGCACCAGATTCTCTTAAATCTGCAAGTTGTGGTCTTTTTTCTTCTCTATCTTCTACTTTCCTAGAAAGTTGAGACAGTGCAACAACTGGAATATCAAATTCCTTTGCAATTGCTTTTAATCCTCTTGTAATATCAGATATTTCCTGAACCCTATTATCATTAGATCTTGATTCTCCACTCAATAATTGAAGGTAGTCTAGAATTATAAGATCCAAACCATTTTTTCTTTTCATGCGTCGAGCCCTTGTTCTGATTGAAGATATGTTCAAAGCTGGTGAATCATCAATAAATAGATTGAGTTTTTTAAGAACTTCACTTGATTCTAGTAATTTGCTGAAATTATTTTTAGACAGATTGCCTGTTCTTATATTTTCCGAAGAGAGTTGGGCGAGTTCACCTAAAAGTCTGGTGGCTAGCTGTTCTGATGACATTTCTAAGGAAAAAAATAAAACATTTTTATTTTTATTATTTGATGTCTTTGCAATATGAGAGGCAATATTAGTAGCGAATGCTGTTTTACCCATAGAAGGGCGTCCAGCAACAATTATTAAATCTGATTTGTGAAGTCCTCCAATTTTTTTGTCGAAGTCGTTTAAGCCAGTTTTTAAACCAATAACCTCATCACTTTTTTTAAAAGCTTTCTCAGCGTAATCTAATGTTTTCTGCATAATATCTTCAAAATCTCTTGGTCCAGTAACAATTTCGTTATTCTGTGTTAAATTAAATAGATTCTGTTCTGTTTTTTCTATTAGATTAATCGATTTATTATCTTCATTTATTTGATAAGAGTCATTTATTAGATCAGTACCAACATCAATTAACCTTCTCCTTAAAAATAAATCATGTATTAGTTCTCCGTATTGTTTTGAGTTGATTATACTGACAGTATTTTCGCAAAGCTTCAGTAAGTAATCTAATCCACCGTTACTAACAAATTCGTCATGGCCATCAAGATTAGCTTTAACAGTGTTTAAATCAGCTACCTGTTCATTAGTGATAAGTTGTTTAATTGAATCAAAAATAATTCTATTAATCTTACTTGAAAAGAATTGAGATTCCAAAAACTCTTCTATTTTTTCAAATGCTTGATTATTAGATAGTATTGCACCGAGTAAAGCTTGCTCAGCTCCAATATTTACCGGAGTTTCTCGCATTAAACTAATATTCTTTGATGAAATAATTTTCGTTAATTTGTTATTTTCAGAATTGGCCATTGTTTCATAATATCAAAGGTATTACTATAAGCATTAATTTTCTGCCTGTTAATTAGGTGGATAACGAGTATAACTTTTAAAAATTTTTAAAATATAAGTGTGTCAAGTAAGCAAGATACATACATATGCAAAGCAGAGCAATATTTCTCCCAATGTTAACTCTTTTAAAAATTATAAAGGTAAAGAAAATAATCGAAATATTCAAAAAAATAACATCTGATGATAATATTTTTTTGTCGTAAGTAAATGTTTCGAAAAGAGAGGTAAATCCTAAGATTAATAGTAGGTTGTAAATATTTGAACCTATAATGTTTCCAATTATAATATTAGACTTACCTCTCTTTGATGCGTTTATACATGTAGCTATTTCAGGAAGAGATGTCCCAATTGCAATAATTGTTAATCCAACAAATGAATCGGAGATTTCTAAAAATTTTGAAATTTCTATAGCCGAATCTACAGTTATATCAGCTCCAATTAAAGTAATAATTACTGACAAGATTGCTATCGGCAAACCATAGAGTAAAGGGCTCTTATAGGATAGATTTGAAAAAAAGTTGTTCTCAAGCGTGACTTCATCTAAATTTTCTGAATCTGCATTTTGAAAGCTTTTGAAGAGATAAAATAAAAACAGAAGTATAAAAAAGATCCCAAAACTTCTATCTAGAAAATAAAAAAGAAAAATACCTAAGAAAAAAATATGGGATCCAAGATGAAATGCTAAATCAAAAATCGAAACTTTAATACTTTTTAGTTCGGAAGTTATGCCGGCAGCGAACAGAACTAAGAGAAGATTTGCAATATTAGAACCAATAACATTTCCAAAAGATATGTCTGGCGAACCTTTAATTACTGCATCAATTGAAACAACTAGTTCGCATAGTGATGTACCAAACCCAACTACAATTAATCCTATAAAGAACTCGGAAACCTTGATTTTTTTTCCAATGGATATTGCGCTAGAAATCAGTATGTCTGATCCTTTTACAAGAAGAAAAAGTCCTATTATAAGTAAAATTAAGCTTATAAGCATAACTGAATTACACCGGTTCAGATATAAAACGTGAAGTCTTTATGGGTAGAATTGGTTAATGTGTCAAAAATAAAATTAGCTTGTATCTTCCTTGGTAGTTTTTTCGACTTCTTCAGTAATAAATTTTTCTGATTTTTCTTTGGACTTTTCATCTTCTTTTTCTTTTGAGGTTAATTTTGTTTCTTTTACATCATTTTTATTCAAGGATTCTTTATCCTTAGCTATAGAAGACTTATCATCGACATCTACCTCAGTTATTTCTTTTTCTAAATCATTGGTTTTAATTACTTTATTATCGTTATTTTCTTTACTTTTTTTAAGTTCATTTTCAATATCTAGTTTTTGTTGCTTGGCAGCCTGTTCAGATATTGCAACATTAATTTTTAAGCTGCAACCAACTTCAGCGTGAAGCTTGACATTTAAGTCATAAATTCCAATTTTTTTGATTGAAGAATGAAGGTTTATATTTGACGGTTTGATATCTAGATTATTCTCATGGAAATAATTAGAAATGTCTTTTGGAGATACAGAACCGTATAGCTGACCATTATCACTAGCGTTTCTTATAAATACTATTTCTTTGTTTTCAATTTTTTCTAAAAGGGATTTAGACTTATCAATAAATTGTTTGTTTTTTTCAATCAAATCTTCCTTAATTCCTTGGAAAACTTCTTTGTTAGCTTTGTTAGCTCTAAGAGCTTTTTTATTAGGAATTAAATAATTTCTAGCAAAGCCATTTTTAACCTTTACTATATCACCGATCTGACCTAACTTATCAAAAGTTTCTAATAAAATAACTTCCATTTTAAATTTTTCTTAATTTTTTTAAATTTCTAAAATATCCTAAAAACAATATTATTAGTAAAA